>FWWM01003635.1_pt1 | contig 24065 bp, 16 predicted proteins | sample 2228351 | NCBI WGS metagenome assembly FWWM01 (sample SAMEA103939774, study PRJEB20133) | metagenome
TGGATCCGAACGCGCTGACCGTTCCGCCAATCATACAGGCCGATCCGCACCGATTCGGGCTGGGCGGCGGGGCTCAGCCGGATGCGCCGTCGCTCCGGAAGGCGGTGGCCGATCGGGATCTGATCGAAGGGGATCGCGCCAAACCACGGCGGCCCGTCCGCCTGGCCCAGCACGCGGCCGTCTCGGCCCATGGCGTGGACGGCCGCCGAAAGGAAGGGAACGACGGGCGGCCCCGACCGCGCCCAGAGGAGGTCAACCCGGACCTCGGCGCCGCAGCGATAGGCGGCGCCCTCTTGCAGGATCAGCCCTTCCGAGAAAGCGACGCGGAGCATCTCCCGACGGGCCTTCCCTCGCACCAGCACCTCTGTCCGAGGCCCGTCCTCTTCGTAGACCGTGAACAGGATCAGGTCCGCGCGCTCCATTTCGCGGAGCAACCCGGGCGGATCCACGGGCCGCCCGCTCGGGTGAAAGGCGTATCCGCGGGGCCGGTTGAACGGGACGGCGACCTGGAGGAGCTCCAGGTGAGGCCGGAGGGAGGAGTTGGCGGGGAAGATCAGCCCGGGCAGCAGATGACCGCCGAACACCAGAGCCCCCTCCGATCCCACCGGGAACACTCGCTCTTCATCGGCGAGCCATTCCGGGAAGTTCACCCACACAGCCCAGCGCGCAGGGGCGGAGTCGGGGATCTGCCGGAGGATCCGTATCGGCTCCAGGGCGCGGGCGTGCAGGCGGACCTGCCGCGCGCTGATCATCCCGGCGAGGGCGGCGACCGCGACCAGGGCGAGGCGGCGGAGCGCCCGGAGGTGAACAGGGGCGCGCGCTGAGCCCCCCAGCCGGCTGCCCCAGAAGACCGCCGCGCCGATGCTCCCCAGTTCCAACAGGCGGGGGCCGTGGAGGAAGTAGCCCGTCGGAAGCAGCAACCCGGAGGGCAGGATCGCCAGCAGGAAGAACAGGGCGCCCACCGCCCCGGCCGTCCGTCGGGGGGCTTCCCGCATGGCCAGCCAGGCGGCGCCCATCCACACCAGCGCCAGGGGGAAAACCCACCCGAGATGCCCCGCGCCCATCGCCCAGCGAAGCCCGGGGATTAGGGGGAAGGCGAAGGCCTGGAGGGCGAAGCGGCCGCGCTCCATCAGGCTGGCGGGATCCAGGGCGGCAGGGGGAGAGGCGCCGCGCGGCAGGATCCGATACAGCAAGGCGTATCCCATCCCTGCGACCACATAAGGAAGCCAGCGACGGCTTCGGAGGGCCGCCAGGGCATCAACCCCGGCCAGGAACGGCCCCATCAGGATCGCCGTTTCATGGTTCAGGATGGCCAGGAGAAAGAGCGCCGCCAACGCGGCGTGTCGGACGCGGGGGGAAAGCCGGCGATCCACGTAGACGATCCCTGCGCTCAGGAAAAGAAAGGTCTGCCATAGGTGGAGGGAGAACGCCGGCGTGAGGATCGCCTGATAGTGGAAGGGGAACAGCCCGAAGAGCACGCCGCTGGCGAAGGCGAAGGCCCGCAGGGGGGGCAGCCGGCGGAGCAGCCGGAACAGCAGGGCGATGTTCAACAGATGAAGCGCCACCGCGCTGAAATGGAACACGAGAGCCGCATGGACGCCCGCGATCCGGAAAACCGCGGCGGTCCATAGAAGGACGAGGGGCCGGTAGTAGCCATACGCGGGGGATGGCTGGAGTAGCGCTGGCCACGATCGGCCCTCCACCAGGGCGAGGTGAAGCAGATCGTCGTAGAAGAGCGGGAAGAACACGCTCGCCCCGTAGATCATCCACGGGGGGAGCAGGAGGGCGCACGGGGCGAGCGACCTCCATCCCCCCCTCGCTCCTCCATGAGCAAGCGGGCGAAGGGAGCCCGCTTCCCCCGCGCCGGGGGCCGCCGGGGAAGGGGCGCCGACCGCTTCCGAACCTGTATGGCCCCGCTTGGGATCGCTTCTCATCGCGCAGGCAGGCTGTGCCGAGCGGGCCGGAAATCGCCGATCAGTTCCCGCACGACGAGCCAGTAGGTCCGAACCCGGGCCCATCGCAGCGCCCGCTTGTGCCCCACCGCCGCCTTCAATCCCTCAACACTGATCTGCCAGAGGTATTGTCCGATCAGGAAGGCACGGAGGGCCGCGGCCGCGGCGGGGCCGTGGTGCTTCCGGAAGTATCGGATCTTGCTCCGCTGGAAGGCCAGGTGCTGCAGGGCGGGGACCTGATCGCTGCTGCGGCCGCCGTAGTGGACGATCTTGGCGGGCGGGTAATAGAACACCCGCCAGCCCGCCGCCCGGATCCGCCGGCACCAGTCCAGCTCCTCCGCATACATAAAGAACCCCTCATCCATCGGCCCAACCCGCTCGACCACCTCCCGGCGGACGAGCATGGCCGCCCCCGTGACCCAGTCCACCTCCTGGATCTCCTCGTCGGAGCGGTCCAGGACGTAGTAGCGGCGCAGGATGCGGCGGGGGGCGTAGGGCTGCCACCAGGTGCTCTCGAACAGGGCCGTCCAGAAGGTGGGGAACCGTCGGCGGGAAGATTGAACCGTCCCCTCGGGGTTCAGCAGCTGGGGGCCCACCACCCCGGCCTCCGGGTGGGCCTCGGCGAAGGCCACCAGGGACTCGATGGCCCGATCCAGGACGAGGGTGTCCGGGTTCAGCAGGAGGAAGTAGCGGCCGCGGGCTGCCCGCATCCCCTGGTTGTTCGCCGCCGGGAAGCCTCGGTTGACAGGGTTGCACAACAGCCGGACCTCTGGGAATGCCGCCCGCACCCGCTCCGGGGTCCCATCGGCCGATGCGTTGTCCACCACGATGATCTCCCCCTCCAGGGATCCCAGCCCCACCCGCACCGAGGCCAGGCAGGGGGCGAGCCATTCCCACACGTTCCAGCTCACGATGATGACCGACACGTCCATCGCCCCGCCACGTCCTCACCGGTCCCGTCGCAGGATGTGCTCCCCGATGGTGCGCAGGGCCTCCCGCACGGGTCCGTCCGGCAGGCCCTCCAGCTGGGCCTGTCCCCGGCGCACGAAGGCTTCCGCCTCGGCGATGGCGCGCGGGATGGCCTCGGAGCTCCGGATCCGGCGCACGGCCTCCTCGATCACAGCCTCATCCCCCAAGTCCCCGGCCAGGATCCGGCGGACCAGCGGGTCGTCGGGGTGCTTCTCGAGGTAGAGCAGGACGGGGAGGGTCGCCAGCCCCTGGCGCAGGTCGTTGCCGATGGGCTTGCCCATGGCCTGCATGTCCCCGGTGAAATCCAGGACATCGTCCATGATCTGGAAGGCCATGCCCAGGTCCACCCCGTATCGCCGCAGGGCCTCGACCTGCGGCTCCGGCGCCCGGGCCAGCACCGCCGCCGCCTCCGTGGCCAGCTCGAACATCGCCGCGGTCTTGGCGTAGATCCGCTGCAGGTAATCCTCCCGCTGCAGCATGGCCGCGTGGTCCCCGAATTGCTGGTGCAGCTCCCCCTCGCAGATCGTCATGAGGGTGCGGGCGAAGATCGCCATCACCCGGACGTCCTCCGTCCGCGCGGCCAGGGAGGCAGCGTAGGCGAACAGGTAATCGCCCGTGAGCACGGTCGCCGCGGGGGTCCAGAGGGCGTTGAGGGTGGGCACCCCCCGGCGGAGGAGGGAGCCGTCGATCAGGTCGTCGTGGACCAGGGTGGCGGTGTGCAGCATCTCGACCGCCGCCGCCAGGTTGATCATCGCCTCGTCCGTCGGCCGGTAGAGCTGGCCGGTGAGGAGGACCAGGGCGGGGCGGATGCGTTTGCCCCCCGCCGCGAGCAGATGATTCACCGCCGTTTTCAGGGGCTCGAAGGCCAGCGGGATCTCGCGCATCCGGGCTTCGACCCGCTCCAGGTCCGCGCGGAGCCATTCCTGAATCATCGGCCATGCCGGTCCAGGGCGTGTGACGGGAAACATTCCGATCAACCCGGTTCAGGGATGTCACCGGAGGACTGCGCTCATTGCTTCATTTTAAAGCAGTCCGGGGGTTCCGCCACTAGGGCCCAATGGGGAAAAAGGCGGTGCCGCCGAGGCTTTCCATCGTGGGCCGGAGGAGATCACCGCTGCGGGGGCGCTGAGGGCGGCCCGTCCTCCGGGAGCCGGAAGAGCCGCCGGGCGTTCCGGGAGGTCTGCGCGGCGATCTCTTCCTCCAGGGAGCCCAGGGCGCGGGCCAGGGCCTCCACGACCCATCGGAGGTAGGCGGGCTCGTTGCGCTGCCCGCGATGGGATTGGGGCGGCAGATAGGGCGCGTCGGTCTCCAGCACCAGCGCGGCGAGGCCCACCGCCCGCACCGCCTCGCGAAGACGCTCGGACCTCGGGTAGGTGATGGGCCCCCCGATCCCCAGGGCGAACCCCCACGCGACGGCCGTCCGCGCCATCGTGAGATCCCCCGAGAAGGCGTGGAGCACCCCTCGGGCGTTCGGGCGGCCGGCCACCCATCGCTCCAGTTCCTCCATGACCTCCTCCTGGGCCTGGCGCTGGTGGATGATCACTGGCAGCCCCAGCTCCCCGGCCAGCTCCAGTTGCGCCCGGAAGGCGTCCCGCTGAACGGCCCGGGGGGAGAGATCCCGAAAGAAATCGAGGCCGATCTCCCCGACCGCCACCACCTTGGGGCGCCGGGCCCACGCCCGGAGCTGGGCCAGCGCAGCCGGGGAGAACGTCGTGGCGGCGTGGGGGTGGATCCCCACCGCGGCGTAGATCCCCGGATGGCGCTCGGCCAGCGCCAGGGCCGCCGGGATCCCCTCCAGGGTCACCGATGGGATCACCAGCGCCTCCACGCCGGCCGCCCGCGCCCGGGCCAGCACCTCCTCCCGGTCCGCCTCGAAGGCGGGATCGTCCAGATGGCAATGGGTGTCGATGAGGGCGCTCATGGTCGCGCCGCCCGGGGCCTTGCGGCTCATTCCAGCCCGGCCAGCTGGCGGCCCGCAGCGAGCAGCTGCGGCACCCGCTCCGGCGTGGTGGTCTCCGTGTAGATCCGCAGCAGGGGCTCGGTGCCGGAGAACCGGATCAGCAGCCAGCCACCGTCCTCCAGGTAGAACTTGTAGCCATCGCTGCGATCCACCCGGACCACCCGAAGCCCCGCCAGGCGCTCCGGACGGGCCTGATCCAGGTGGGCCTTCGTTTCCCCCCGGCGCTCCGGCGGGAACTCCACATCGATCCGCGAGTAATAGTGGGGCCCGACCAGCTGGAAGAGCCACTCGATCAGTTCGGAGGGCCGCTTCCCCGTCCGGACCATGAGATCCAGCAGATACAGGCTCGCCAAGATCCCGTCCCGCTCGGGCAGATGCCCGCGGAAGGCGAAGCCGCCGCTCTCCTCGCCCCCGATCAGGGCGTTCGTCTCCAGCATCTTCGGGGCCACATACTTGAAGCCGACGCCGGTCTCATAGACGGGGACCCCGTAGCGCTCCCCCAGCTTCTCCAGCATCGAGGTGGTGGAGAGGGTTTTGACGATGGGGCCCCGCTGGCCCCGCACCTCCAGGAGGTAGAGGGCCAGCAGGCTGTAGACCCGCAGCTGATCCACGAACTCCCCCCGCTCGTCCACCAGGCCCACCCGATCGGCGTCCCCGTCCGTTGCGATCCCCGCGTCGGCCCTCTGGGCCCGCACCTGTTCCTGGAGGTCGTTCAGGTTGGGGGGGATGGGCTCCGGGCGCTTCATCCGGGGGAAGATCGGGTTGCGCTCGCCGTGGATCTCGACGATGCGGATGCGCCCGGGGGAGAGCAGGCGCCGCAGCCAGCCGGCCCCGCTCCCCCACATCGGATCCACCACCAGGGTGAGGTCCGCCTGGCGGAGGGCCTCCAGATCCACGAGGGACTGCAGGTGCTCGATGTAAGCGGGCGTCGGGTCGAAGCGCTCCACCAACCCTTTCGCCCGCGCCTCCGCCAGGGGCATCCGCTTCACCCCCCGCTCGTCCGGCGGGATGCGGGCCTCGATCTCCTGGAGGCCCTGGGGATCCACAGCCCCGCCGAATCGATTGCGGACCTTGAACCCGTTGTCCGTGGGGGGATTGTGGCTGGCGGTGATGTTGATGGCCCCGGCCGCGCCCCGGGCCACGATGCTGTAGCTGATCACCGGGGTGGGGACCGCGCGATCACAGAGGTGTGCCCGGATGCCGTTGCCGGCCAGGACCTCCGCGCAGGCCTCGGCGAAGTGCTCGGAGGCGAACCGGTGATCGTAGCCGATTACCACGCCTCCCTCCGCCTGACCGGTGTCCAGCAGCCACTGGGCGAAGCCCTGGGCACATCGCCGGACGTTGGCGAAGGTGTAATCATCGGCGATGCGGCCGCGCCATCCGTCGGTGCCGAAGCGGATGACCGTCATCTCACCCCTCCCGGATCCCGTATTCCTGCTTGACCAGCTCCAGGTCCGCGTCCACCATGATCTTCACCAGCTGCTCGAAGCTCACTGAAGGCGCCCAGCCCAGTTTGGTCCGCGCTTTGGTGGCGTCCCCCACCAAAAGGTCCACATCCGCCGGACGGTAGAGGGCGGGATCCACCACCACATATTTCCTCCAGTCCAGCCCCAGGTAATCGAAGGCCAGCTCCACGAACTCGCGGACGGAGTGGGTTTCCCCGGTGGCGATCACGTAGTCCTCCGGCTCGTCCTGCTGCAGCATCAGCCACATGGCCCGCACGTAATCCGGCGCGTAACCCCAATCCCGGCGGGCCTCCAGGTTGCCTAAGCGGAGCTCGTGGGCCAGGCCCAGCTTGATCTTCGCTGCCGTGTAGGTGATCTTGCGGGTGACGAACTCCAGGCCCCGGCGGGGGCTCTCGTGGTTGAAGCAGATCCCCGAAACGGCGAACATCCCGTAGCTCTCCCGGTAATTCACGGTGATCCAGTGGGCGTATACCTTGGCCACCCCATACGGGCTGCGGGGGTGGAAGGGGGTGTTCTCGTTCTGAGGGACCTCTTTGACCTTGCCGAACATCTCGCTGCTGGACGCCTGGTAGAAGCGGATCGTGGGATCCACCAGGCGGATGGCCTCCAGCAGGCGGGTGACCCCCAGGGCGGTGAACTCCCCGGTGAGCACGGGCTGCTTGAAGGACGTGGGCACGAAGGACTGGGCGGCCAGGTTGTAGACCTCATGGGGCCGATGCTCCCGCAGGATGTCGATCAGGGAGGACTGATCCAGCAGATCCCCCTGGACCAGGGTGATGCGGTCCTGGATGTGGCGGATCCGCTCGAAATTGATGGTGCTGGTGCGCCGCACCATCCCGATGACCTCGTAGCCCTTTTCCAGCAGGAACTCCGCCAGATAGGATCCATCCTGACCGGTGATCCCGGTGATCAGGGCGCGTTTCCGCTCCATTCTCCTGTGCCTCCAGTTTGGATTTCTGCCTCCTCGGTCGTCGAGGAGGTCCGGCGAGGGAGGATGCCCCTGGCGGGTTGGAGGGATCGCTCCTCCCGCGCGAGATCAAAGGGCGGATCGCCGCCTCCGCTCCTCCCGGGCCCGCGCCCGCCATTCCTCCAGCACATCCCGCAGGGACTGTTCGAAGGGGATGGTGGGCTGCCACCCCAGGCGCTCCCGGATGCGGGCGATGTCGGCTGCACTGACCGGGATCTCCACCGGCCGGATGCGCTGGGGGTCCACCTCCACCCGGACGCGCGCCTGCGTCATCGCGAGGAGGGCCTCCAGCACCTCGCGGATGGCGCGGGGGCGACCCGACCCGATGTTGTAGGCCTCCCCGGGCTCCCCCCGCTCCAGAAGCAGGCGGTAGGCGCGCACCACGTCGCGCACATCCGTGAAATCCCGCCGGGCCTCCAGGTTCCCCACCCGCAGCACCGGCTCCTGCAGCCCCGCCTCGATCCAGGCGATCTGGCGGGCGAACGACGAGACCACGAAGCGGGGGTCCTGGCCGGGGCCGATGTGGTTGAAGGGGCGGGCCCGGACGATCGGCATGGCGTAGGCGGCGGCGTATAGGGCAGCCAGCCAGTCCTGCGCGGCCTTGCTCACCCCATACGGGTTGGCAGGGCGGAACGGCTGGTCCTCCCGGATGGGGACCTCTTCCGGGCGGATGAGCCCGTAGACCTCATTGGACGTCACGATCAGGATGCGGGGCTGCAACCCCAGCGCCCGAATGCCCTCCAGCAGGTTCAGGGTGCCCCGCACGTTGGTCTCGAAGGTGCCCCAGGGATCCCGCCAGGACTCCCCCACATCGGACTGGGCGGCCAAATGGATGATGCCCTCGGGCGATAGGCGTGCGAGCCCTTGGCGTACGGCCTCCGGATCCCGAAGATCCACCTGGGCCACCTGGAGGCGATCCGGCAGCCCGTTCACGGGCCGCCGCGCCCATCCCCAAAGCTCCCAATCGGTTTCCCGGGCCAGGGTGTAGGCGAGATGGCGCCCCACGAAGCCGCCCACGCCGGTGATGAGCAGACGCAACCGCGCTCGCTCCCTTCGAGGCTGTGGCCGGACGCTGGTCAGAATTATATCGTATCCCATCCGCAGGCCATTGAGGGCGCCGCGCCCGAATCTCTGAGGTTCGAAGGGGCGCTAATCTTGTTCTAATGCAGAGGACATATGATTTCCCATAGTTCGGTGGAACGCCTCGCGCTTGTGAGCAGCCAGCACGTTGAAGATCCGTTCGGGAGGCGCTTTCCATGCCGGAGCTCTTCCACCGCTATCCGGGCAATCCGATCCTGACCGCCGCGGACTGGCCGTATCCGGCGAATGTGGTGTTCAACCCGGGGGCCACCCAGGTGAACGATGAAGTGCTCCTGCTGGTCCGGGTGGAGGATTTCCAAGGCCTCTCCCATCTCACCGTCGCCCGCAGCCCCGATGGGCGGAGCGGGTGGCGGGTGGATCCCGAACCCACCCTGGTCCCTGATCCCCTGCGCCATCCGGAGGAGTTCTGGGGGATCGAGGATCCCCGCATCGTCTTCCTGGAGGAGGAGGGGCTGTATGCGGTGACCTATGTCGCCTATTCCCGGGGCGGCCCGCTCGTCGCCCTGGCCATGACGGCGGATTTCAAAACCTTCCACCGGCTGGGCCCCATCCTGCCTCCGGAGGATAAGGACGCCAGCCTGTTCCCCCGTCGGTTCCGGGGGCGCTGGGCGATGATCCACCGCCCGATGCCGACCGTGCCCGGCGCCCGCCCCAACATCTGGATCTCGTTCTCCCCGGATCTGCGCCACTGGGGGGACCACACGGTGATCATCGAGGCGCGTCCGGGCGGCTGGTGGGACTCCGATCGGGTTGGCCTGGGGCCCCAGCCGATCGAGACGCCGGAGGGATGGCTCATCCTCTACCACGGCGTGCGCCAGACCGCTGCCGGCCGGATCTACCGGGTGGGGATGGCCTTGCTGGATCTCGAGGACCCCCGCAAGGTGATCCGGCGGAGCACCGAGTGGGTCTTCGGCCCCCAGGCCCCCTACGAGCGGGTGGGGGATGTGCCCAACGTGACGTTCCCATGCGGCGCGGTCGTGGACCCGCGCTCGGGGGAGTTGCTGATGTATTACGGCGCGGCAGACACGTGCGTCGCCATGGCATCGTCCCCGCTTCAACGGCTCTTGGATTACCTAAAACAGGCACCGCTGTGACCGCGAGCGGGGCCGGAAGCGAGAGGCGATCCCTCACACGCGGATCGCGAGGTGGAAGGGCGATGAGGAATGAGATCCGTGTGGCGCTGGTGGGAACGTATGTGCCTCGGCGGTGCGGGATCGCCACGTTCACCCATGACCTGGCCGGGGCACTGGCAGAGGCCCAGGGGCTGCTCCTGGGCCGTTCGGAGGTTGTGAGGGTAGTTGCCCTTACCAACCCGCCCCATCACTACGCCTATGGCCCGGAGGTGGCCTTCAAGATCCGCGATGGGGTCATGGGGGATTATCGGGCGGCCGCGGATTATTTGAACTGGGCGCCCATTGATTTGGTCTGCTTGCAGCACGAATACGGGATCTTCGGGGGGCCGGACGGCGCCTATGTGCTCGATCTGATCCAGGTCTTGCGCAAGCCACTGGTGGTCACCCTGCACACCGTCCTTTACGAGCCGTCGGAGGGCCAGCGGCGGATCCTGGTTGCCCTCGCTCGCCATGCGGATCGGGTGGTGGTGATGACGGAGCGCGCCCGCCAGTTCCTGGTGGAGCGCTACGGGGTGCCGGCGGAGCGGATCGCGCGGATCGACCACGGGGCGCCGGCGGTGCCCTTCGAGGACCCCGCGCCCTATAAGGCCCGCCTGGGCTTGAGCGGGCGGAAGGTGCTGCTCACCTTCGGGCTCATCAGCCCCAACAAGGGCATCGAGGTCATGATCGAAGCCATGAAAGCCCTCGTCCCGCGGCACCCGGATCTCCTCTATTTGATCGTCGGGGCGACCCACCCTGAGGTCCGCCGCCGGTTCGGCGAATCCTACCGCCGGTTTCTGGAGGGGGAGATCGCACAGGCGAGGCTGCAGGATCACATCCGCCTGGTTGACCGCTACCTGGATCGGGAGGAACTGCTCGCGTTTCTGATGGCGGCGGACATTTATGTCGCGCCTTATCTGGCGCGGGAGCAGATCGTCTCCGGCACGCTGACCTACGCCCTGGCTTGCGGGAAAGCTATCGTCTCCACGCCCTCGTGGTATGCCGAGGAGATCCTCGGGGAGGGTCGGGGGGTGTTGGTGCCCTTCCAGGATCCGGCGGCGATGGCCCAGGCTCTGGATCGCCTGCTCTCGAACCCGGAGGAGCGGGAGCGGCTGCGCCGCGCCGCCTACGAGCGGGGACAGGAGATGGCGTGGCCGGTCGTCGGCCGTCGCTACCTGGATCTGTTCCGGGAGGTGCTGGAGCGCCCGCGGGTCGCGGGCCGTCCGGCGTGGCTTCCCGCCCGCCCGTCGCGGTGGCCCCCGGTGCGCCTGGAGCACCTGCGCCGGCTCACCGACGAGACCGGCCTGCTCCAGCACGCCCGCGGGACGATCCCGGATCGCCGGTTCGGTTACTGCACCGACGACAACGCCCGGGCGCTGTTGTTGGTGACGCGGGAGTGGGCCCGGCGCCGGGATCCCTCCTGCCTCCCGCTGATGCGGATTTACCTGGCGTTCCTGAACCACGCGTGGAATCCGGAGGCCGCGCGGTTCCGGAATTTCATGGGATACGACCGGCGCTGGCTGGATGAAGGAGGGTCGGAGGACGCCCACGGCCGGGCGCTCTGGGCGCTGGGCGAGGCGATCGCCTTTGGGCCGGGGGAGATCCAGGCAGGGGCCATGGCGCTGTTCCAGGAGGCCTGGCCGGCGAGCCGGGCCTTCCAGCACCCGCGGCCCTGGGCGTATGCGGTGCTGGGCGGGCTCGGCGCGCTGGAGCGGTTCCCGGGCGATCTCTGCCTGCGGGAAGGGGTGGCCGAGCTGGCCCGCCGCCTGGACGACCGCTTCCGCACGTATGCCGGTCCGGATTGGCCATGGTGCGAGGAGGTCGTCACCTATGACAACGGGATCCTCCCCGCCGCGCTGATCGCGGCCGGCCATCGCCTGGGGGAGCCGAGGTGGATCGCGCGGGGCCTCGACGTCCTGCGCTGGCTGGTGGAGATCCAAACCGACCCTCACGGGGGCCATTTCGCCTGGATCGGCAATCGGGGGTGGTTCCCCCGGGGCGGGCAGAGGGCCCGGTTCGCCCAGCAGCCCCTGGAGGGAGCGGCCATGGCGGAGGCGGCGGCCCGGGCGTGGGAGGCCACTCAAGACCGGACGTGGCTGGAGGTCCTGGAGCGGTGCGTGGAGTGGTTCCTGGGCTGGAACGATCGCGGCTGCGCGCTGGCGGATCCGAGGACGGGCGGGTGCCGGGACGGACTGGAGCCCCTCGGGGCCAGTTTCCATCAGGGGGCGGAGTCCACACTGGCCTGGCTGCTCACCCTCCACCTGGCCCATCGGTTCCTGCCGCCGCTCCCGGAGCGGGCCCCGGCCGTCCACCGGGAGGCTGCCCTTCCTGATGCCATGAGGCGCGATCCCGGTTGTCGGATCGGGACTTAGGCCTTCGAAGGCGCGAGGGCGTGTTGACGTCCCATCGGCCTTACCATAGAATTCGAGAGAATTCGAGCGGATCTTTCCACGTTTCGGACCATCCTCTTCGAGACGAGGTGAGATCGGATGCCAGCGCTGTCACCGGTTCAGTTGTTGCTTTTGATCGGCGGCGTGCTCCTGGCCACGCTGATCCTGGGGGCCCTGCTGGCGGCCCTCATGGTCTGGTTGACCCGGGAGGTCCAGGCGGCCTACGGGCAGGCCCCGGCGGCGCCGGCAAAAGCGCCTGCGGCGGAGGCTCCGGCGGCTTCGCCCCAGCGGATCGGCCCGTGGCCCTTCGTGATCAGCGGCCTCGCCCTGCTGGTGGTCTTGGGGGTGATCTTCTCTTCGATCTTCCCGATCCCCTCGCTCTCCCAGGCCCAGAGCGCCTTCCCGGAGGGGGGCGCCGCCCATTCGACGCCGTCCGCGGCGGCGGGCGGATCCACGCTGTCCGGGGATCCGGAGCGGGGGAAGGAGAAGTTCCAGGGCTCGTGCGCCTCGTGCCACGGGGCGGATGCGAAGGGGCTGCCCGGGCTGGGGAAGGATCTGACGACCAGCGCCTTTGTGCGGCAGCAGACCGACGCCCAGCTGCTGGAGTTCATCAAGCGGGGGCGGCCGGCGACGGATCCGGCGAACACCACGGGGGTGGATATGCCGCCGCGGGGCGGCAACCCTTCCTTGACGGATCAGGATCTGATGGACATCATTGCCTTCATCCGCACCTTCAACCCTCATCAGCCGTGAGGCGGATGGAAGGCGATCCGGGCGGCGTGGCCCCGGTCCCCCGAGGGGATGGATCCGGCGGAGGGGGACGCCCTGGCCTGGGGCTGACAGCCCTTGTCAGGGCGGGTGGATCCTGTTAAAATGAGCAAGTGGACGCGCCCGTAGCTCAGCCTGGATAGAGCGTTGCCCTGCGGAGGCAAAGGTCGCAGGTTCAAATCCTGCCGGGCGCGCCACAGGGCGCCAGCCGGGGCCGCCGATGGGCGGCCCCGGCTGGTTTCTATCAAGCGCGCTTCGGACGCTCACGAGGGGCGTGGAGGATGCTGGCGGCTTATCGGGATTGGGCTTCCGAGCAGGTGCGGCGGGCCCTGGAGGCCATGGGCCTTCCCGCGCCTCTGACGCTGGAATGGCGCGATCTCCCCTTCGCCTACACCTGGGGCATGGCCACCCCGGTGGCGATGCAGCTGGCCGCCCAAGAGAAGAAGACCCGCCCCGACCTGGATGTCCCCGCCCGGGCGCAGGAGATCGCCCAACGCCTGGCGGAGCGCCTGCAGGAGGCGCTGGGAGGGGATCCGCGCTTCGAGCGGGTGGAGGCCGTGCGGGGCTATCTGAACCTCTACTTCAACCCCTCCCAGGTGGCCCGATCGGTCATTGAGGTCGTCCTCCGGGAGGGCCCGGATTACGGCCGGGGGGCGCCGAAGGGCGAGCGGGTGATGGTGGAGTTCTCCCAGCCCAACACCCACAAGGCCTTCCACGTCGGCCACCTCCGCAACGCCGTCCTGGGCGACGCCCTCTCTCGCATCCTGGACTTCGCGGGCTTCGAGGTGATCCGCGCCACTTACCCCGGGGACATCGGGGCCCATGTGATCAAATGCCTGTGGGGGTATCTGCGCTTCCATCGGGGGGAGGAGCCCGCGGAGCGACGGGGCGCATGGCTCGGCCAGGTCTACGCGGAGGCGGAGGCCCGCCTGGAGGAAGCGGAGGCCTACCGTCGGGAGGTGGTCCGCTTCCTGCTGGGCGCTTTCCGGGAAGAGGGGGTGACGCCCTGGGTGCGCGAGTTCCTGCTGAACCGCCTCTCGGAGGCCCTGGCAGCCCACGCCGCCTCCGGGCCCATCGGCCGGAAGGACGCCGCGGCCCTGATCCGGGCGATGGCCCTGGGGGAGCTTCCGGATCTGGACGCCATCGTGGACAAGGACTGGTTGTGGTCGCTTTGGGAATCCATGGGCCAGTGGCTGGAGGAGCTGGCGGAGAAGGCGCGGGGCCGACGGGGGAAAGGCGGGGAGGCGGATCGCCAGGCGGTGGCGGCCCTGCGGGCCCGATACCGGGCCATCGGCCATCGCCCGGAGGAGTGGAACTACGAGAAGGAGATCCGGGCGCTCTTCGTCCGCTGGGAGGCGCGGGACCCCGAGCTGGTGGAGCTGTGGCGGCGGACCCGCGAGTGGAGCCTCGAGGAATTCCGCCGCATCTACGAGGAACTGGACATCACGTTCGATGTCTGGTTCTTCGAGAGCGAGGTGGAGGAGGAAGGCAAGCGGATCGTGGAGGAGCTGATCGCGAGGGGCATCGCCACGGACCTGCGCCCGCACGGCCCCGTGGTGGTGGAGATCGACCGCTTGCTGGGCCAGGAAGGGAAAGAGGAGTATCGCGCCCTCGTGATCCTGCGCAGCGACGGGACCACCCTGTATTCCACGAAAGACCTCGCCCTGGCCAAGCGCAAATTCGAGCAATACCGCATTGATCGCTCCATCTACGTCGTGGACGTCCGCCAGTCGCTTTACTTCAAGCAGATCTTCAAGATCCTGGAGCTGTGGGGCTTTCCGCAGGCCAGCAAGTGCTATCACCTCGCCTACGAGATGGTCACCCTGCCGGGCGGGAAGATGTCCTCGCGGGCGGGGACGGTGGTGCTCTATGAGGATTTCGCCGCCGAGGCCCGGGAGCGGGCGCGCCGGATCGTGGAGGAGAAAAACCCGGAGCTGCCGCCGGAGCAGAAGGCGCGGATCGCCGAGGCTGTGGCCAAAGGGGTGATGAAATACAGCATGCTGAGCGTGGACAACAACAAGGTCATCGTCTTCGATTGGGACGCCGCCCTGAACCTGGAGGGGCAGACCGGGCCTTATCTGCAGTATGCCCACGCCCGGGCGTGCCGCATCCTGGAGAAGGCCGAGGCCCCGGTGCGGCTGGAGGGGGATCGCCTCTTTGAGCATCTGGAGCCTCCGGAGGTGGCCCTGATCGAGGCCATCGCCGCCTTCCCCGATCTGGTCCAGGCGGCGGCGGAGCGCTACAAGCCGCTGCTCATCGCGAACTACGTCTTCGATCTGGCGAAGGCCTTCACCGAGTTCTATCGCGACTGCCCGGTGCTGACGGCCCCTTCCCCGATCCGGGAGAGCCGGCTGGCGCTGGTCGCCGCCGCCCGCCAAACGCTGGCCAACGCCCTGCGCCTCCTGGGGATCCCCGCCCCGGAGGTCCTTTAGGGAAACCCAGGCGAGGTGACCCCGTGGACCGAGCGCGGATCATGCGCGCGCTCATGGCGTTCCCCCGTATGGTGCAACAGAGGGTAGCGGATTTCATCGCCCTCTGGCATCCTCGGTATGCCCGAGGGTCCTCCGAGGATATGGCCGCTCTGCCAGCCCTGAAGGATGAGGCGTTTATCGGCATGTGGCGTGACTGCGAGGATATGGCAGATCGCCACGCATGGGTGCGCGCGGTTCGAACTCGCGAGTGGGGTGAAGAGGGCTGACCTTGGCGGATCGCCTTCCCCACAGGGCGCGCCATTCCAACCTTCGCAACCGCCGGGCGACCTCAGCGGCTGGGCCCGGAAAGTAATCGGATCCTTCCGTGGACCCCGCGGCCGTGCGTCCCTTCCGAATGGTAGACGTCAGGGGCTTTCGTTTAAAATTAAAGTAGTCAATCTTTAGTTAAGAAGCCTTCGCCGCGCTGAGGTTCGCCACGCTCCGGATCCGGAGGTGGGCGATGGCGGTGACGGCACTCAACGAGCTGGAGCGGAAGATCCTGGTTTACCTGCGGGATCACCGGGGCTACCACAGCCCCTACACCATCGCCCGCGACCTGGCGATGGATCCTCGCCAAGTCACCCGCATCCTCAACGACCTGGCCTCCCGGGGGCTGGTGCGCCAGAGCCTGGCCAACCCGGTTTACGGTATCACCGATCAGGGCCGCGCGGCCATCGGGGAGGGCTGAGGCGATCCGGCGGACGACCAGCCGCCCCCCCAGGTCCTGGGATCCCCAGGGGCCTCTACGGATAAGGGACGTGAGCGGGGAGCTCCTGCTCATGAAAGGGGGATTTGTGGTTGTGGTGGCGGATAGGGGCGACGGGATGCGTGCCCCCGGGGCCTCGGGGGATCGGGGCGCTCAAAAGCCTGAGGAACCACTTCACATCACAGGGGGCCTGGCCCACCCATCTCCAGGCCCCCGGCCATCTTGCCTGCTCTCCTTAGGGAATCACGCCGCTGCCGGGGTCGGCTGAGCCTGGCCGAACCGGCGGTTAAACTGCTGCATGAGGCGGGATTTCAACCGGGCGGCGGTGTTCGGATGGATCACCCCCTTGCGGGCCGCCCGGTCTAGCTCCCGGTAGGCGGCCTGGATCGCCTTCTCGGCCGCTTCCCGGTCGGCCTGGGCGACGGCCTGGCGGGCATACTTCACGAAGGTGCGGGCCCGGGTGCGGATGGCCCGGTTCCGCAGCCGCCGCCGTTCCGATTTGCGCAGCTCCTTGAGCGCCGATCGCGTGTTCGGCAAGGATCCACCTCCCGGATGAGAGATCCCTCCAGCCGCCAGGCGCCTATTCTACCGGAATCCACGGCCTTCGTCAAAAGGACGGCGCCCGAACCCGAGGGCGCTTGCCCGGTCCGCCGGATGCCCCTCCGGGCGCGCCGATCCTCTGGTTCGGAGGGCGCGTCTCCTGGCGCGCCGATGCGGCTCAATGGATTCGGCCCACCACGTGGGTGGGGACGGCGGCGGGCCGGAGGCCCGCCCTCCGAAAGGCCAACTTCTCGGAGGGCGTGCCTCCCGGCGTGCCGCACCGGCTACGACCTGGCAAAGGCCCTGGTCCGGACCAAGGCTCCTGATCTGGAAGATCCCCAGCCTCCCGCTGAAAAGGTCCTCGGCGAACCCGGTTTATAATTCAGGGGAGAGCGCTTCCGGATGGCTCGTTTCGTCCCGGGGGCCGGTGGAGGGGGGCGGGGGGATGTTGACGGATTTCCGGGTGCGACAGCGGGATTACCTCCTGGAGATCACGCGGGCCATCACCGCCCAGCTGGATCTCGACGGGGTGCTGCGCCTGGTCGTCGAGGCGGCGGCGGAGATGCTGGCCGGGCAGGTGGCCTTCATCGCCCTCCGGGAGGACGACGCCTTCGCCGTCCGCGCGGCCTACGGCCTGCCGGAAGCCCGGTGGGGCGAGCTGGACGTGATGCTCGCGAAGCTGCCGGCGTATCCGGAGGCCTGGGGGCGGGCGGAGGTGGAGCGGGTGCTCACCCAGATCGCGCGCTGGCTGCGGGTGGACGCCCAGCAGGCGGTGGCCCTGCCGCTGATGGTGGGGGAGGACCTCCTGGGCCTCCTCGTGGTCTTCCGCACCTTCGGGACCGCTTTCACCTATGACGATCGGTTAATCCTCCGCGCCTTCGCCGACCAGGCCGCCATCGCCGTCCACAACGCCAAGCTATATCAACAGCTGGCGACGGAGAAACGGCGGCTGGAGGCGATCATTGAGGCGACCGCCGACGGGGTGATCATCCTCGACCCCGCCCACCGCATCCAGGTCTTCAACCGGGCCATGGCCCGCCTGACCGGATGGTCCCCCGCCGAGGCCATCGGCCGCTCCCACGACGAGGTGGTGGTCCTCAACCCCCGGCGCTCCGGTATGACCCTGGCGGAAGCGGAAGCAGGGGGGTGGCCCCTGGCCGGGGGTAAGCCGATCTACGTGGAGGGGGATCTGATCCGCCGCGACGGAGGGCGGGTGGCCGTGGGGATCACCTACTCTCCGTTGCTGGACCGCACCGGGCGCCTGGTCAACATCATCGGGGTGGTTCGGGATATGACCCGCGTCCGGGAGGCGGAGGAGCTGAAGTCCACCTTCATCTCCATCATCTCCCACGAGCTGAAGACCCCCGTCTCGATCATCAAAGGCTACGCCGGGACGCTGCGGCGGGAGGACACCACTTGGGATGCGGCGATGGTGCGCCAGATCGCCGCGATCATCGAAGAAGAGGCGGACCGCCTGACCCAGTTAATTGATAACCTCCTGGACGCCTCCCGGCTGCAGGCCGGCGCCCTGGAGCTGCAGTTCGTCGAGGTGGCCCTGGACGAGTTGGCAGAGCGGGTCGCGGATCGCTTCCGCCCGCAAACCGACCGCCACTTCATCGTGGTGGATTTCCCCCCGGATTTCCCGCTGGTTCAGGGGGACCCCCACCGCCTGGAGCAGGTGCTGGCCAACCTGGTGAGCAACGCCATCAAGTATTCCCCCCAGGGAGGGACCATCCGGATCTCCGGGCGGGCGACGCCGCGGGAGGTGATCGTCACGGTAACCGACGAGGGGATCGGGATCCTGCCGGAGGAGCAGGAGCGGATCTTCGAGCGGTTCTATCGGGCCAGCGCCGCCCGGGCCCGGCAGACCCCCGGGACAGGATTGGGGCTCTATCTGGCCCGGGCGATCGTGGAAGCCCACGGCGGACGGATCTGGGTGGAAAGCGCCCCCGGGCGGGGCTCGTCGTTCAGTTTCTCCATCCCGCGCTTTGGAACCTCTTCCTCCACGGAGCGGGACGCGAACGCGAAAGCGGGGAAGCGGCCCGCCTCCGGCCAAGGTTAAAGCGAACCCCGCTGCCTCCCCATCGGCAGGGGACCGTGGTATAAGTGAACTGTAAACATAGCGACCTCACGCGCGATCCGCTCATCCGCCCGGTGGAAATCCGTTCGACCCGAAGGCCTCATGTCGTTCGTCCACCTGCACGTCCACAGCGAGTATTCGCTGCTCGATGGGCTCAGCCGGCTCGAGGATCTGGTGCGCCGGGCGGCCCAGATGGGCATGCCCGCCATCGCCCTGACGGACCACGGCGCCCTCTACGGGGCGATCGCCTTCTATCAGCAGGCGACGGAGGCCGGGGTCCGGCCGATCCTGGGGATGGAAGCCTACCTGGCCCGCCGCACCATCCAGGACCGGGAGCCGGACGACCGGAGCCTGCACCATCTCACCCTCCTGGCGATGGATGAGACGGGGTGGCGCAACCTCATCCGGCTGGCCACCCTCGCCCAGCTGGAGGGCTTCTACTACAAGCCGCGGATCGACAAAGCCCTCCTGGAGCGCCACGCGGAGGGTTTGATCGTCCTCTCCGGATGCCCCTCCGCCGAGATCCCGCGGCTGCTGGCCCAGGGACGGGTGGAGGAGGCCGAGGCCGTCGCCGCCTGGTTCGCGGAGCGCTTCCCCGGCCGCTTCTTCCTCGAGCTCCAATCCCACCCAGGGATCCCGGAGCTCGACGACATCAACCGGGGCCTCGTGGCCCTCTCCCAACGTCTGGGCCTCCCCCTGGTCGCCACCAACGACGTCCACTACGTGCGCCCCGAGGACGCCGGGCTTCAGGACGTCCTGCTCTGCATCCAGACCGGCAAGCGCCTGAAGGACCCCGGCCGCATGAAGATGAGCGACAGCACCTATTACCTCCGCTCCCCGGAGGAGATGCGGGAGCTCTTCGCCGAGGTCCCGGAGGCCGTGACCAACACGCTCCGGGTGGCGGAGATGTGCACCCTCCGCCTGGAGCTCGGCCGGCACCACCTGCCCCAGTTCGATCCGCCGCCGGGCTTCCCCGACCCCGCCGCTTACCTCCGCCACCTGGCGGAGGAAGGCTTCCGGGCGCGCTTCCCCCGCCCCAAGCCCGGCTATCGGGAGCGGCTGGATTACGAGCTGGAGATCATCCACCGCATGGGATTCGATGCCTACTTCCTGATCGTATGGGACCTCGTCCGCCACGCCCGGGAGCGGGGGATCTGGTGGAACGTGCGGGGCTCCGGGGCGGGGAGCCTGGTCGCTTACTGCCTGGGGATCACCCGGGTGGACCCCATCGAGCTGGACCTGATCTTCGAGCGCTTCCTGAACCCGGCCCGCGTATCCATGCCTGACATTGACATCGATTTCCCGGACGACCGCCGGGATGAGATGATCCGCTACGCGGTGAGCCGCTACGGGGCGGATCGGGTGGCGCAGATCATCACCTTCGGGACTATGAAGGCGCGGGCGGCGGTGCGGGATGTGGGGCGGGCGCTGGACCTCCCGTTGCCGGAGGTGGATCGCGTGGCCCGGCTCATCCCGGCCATCCCGGGGAAGGAGATCTCGATCCGCGATCTCCTGGACCCGTCGAACGAGGAGGGGCGCGAGCTCCGCCGCCTGTATGCCGAAAAGGACTACATCCGGGAGCTCTTGGATCTGGCGATGCAGCTGGAGGGGACGGTGCGCCACGCCGGGACGCACGCCGCGGGCGTGGTGATCGCCGACCGCCCCCTGGTGGACTACGTCCCGCTCCACCGGCCGACCGGGGTGAAGGGGGGCGCCCGGGAGGAGAACGGGGAAGCCGGCGGGGAGGGGAGCGCCCTCCTGCCCGTCACCCAGTTCGACATGGAGGCCCTGGAGGCCCTGGGCCTGCTGAAGATTGACTTCCTGGGCCTCTCCACCCTCACCGTCATGCGGGAGACCTGCGACCTGGCGGCCCAGCGGCACGGCGTCCGGCTGGATCTGGAGACGATCCCGACGGACGCGCCGGAGGCCTACGCCCTGCTCGGCCGAGGCGAGACGGTGGGAGTGTTCCAGGTGGAGGGCCGGGGGTTCAGCCGAATGATGCGGGACCTCAAGCCCCGCGCCTTCTCCCACGTGATGGACGCGCTGGCCCTCTACCGCCCGGGCCCGCTGGAGTATATCCCCAACTACATCCGCCGCATGCGCGGCCAGGAGCCCATCGAGTATCGGCACCCGCGCCTGGAGCCCATCCTCCAGCGCACGATGGGCATCCTGGTCTATCAAGAGCAGATCATGCGCGTGGCCATCGACCTGGCCGGCTATACCCCTTCCGAGGCGGATGAGCTGCGCAAGGTGGTGGCCAAGAAGAAAGGTGAGGCCTTCCCCAAGCAGCGGGCGAAGTTCCTCGAGGGCTGCGTCTGCAACGGCATCCCGCTCGAAACCGCCGAGGCCATCTGGGGCGATATCGAGTTCTTCGCCCGCTACGGCTTCAACGCCGCCCACGCCGCCTCCTACGCGGTCATCACTGTCCAGACCGCCTACCTGAAGGCGAAATACCCGGTCGAGTATCTGTGCGCCCTGATGACGGTGGACCGAGATAAGACCGAGAAGATCGGCCTCTATGTAGCCGAGTGCCGTCGCTTGGGGATCCCCGTCCTGCCGCCGGACATCAACCGGAGCGAGGCGACCTTCACCATCGAGCGGACGCCGGAGGGGAAGGAGGCCATCCGATTCGGGCTGGCGGCGGTCAAGAACGTGGGGGAGGGAGCGGTGGCCCGCATCCTGGCCGCCCGCCGGGAGGGCGGCCCCTTCCAGGATCTGGACGACCTCGCCCGGCGGGTGGATCTGAAGGAGATCGGCCGGCGGGCGCTGGAGTCGCTGGTGAAGGCGGGGGCGCTGAGCACCTTCGGAAACCGGGCCCAACTGCTGGAGGCCCTAGACCGCCTGATGGAGGTCAGCGCCCGCTACCATCGGGAGCGCCAGCAGGGGATCCTCAGCCTCTTCGCGCTGGCCAGCGTCCCGGTGGAGGCGGCTTCCCTCATCGGCCCCTTGCCGCCGCTCCCCGAGGTGGAGGAATCCCAGATCCTGAAGTGGGAGAAGGAGCTGGTCGGGACGTATCTCTCGGAGACCCCGCTCACCCGGCAGTGGCCGCTCCTGCAGCCGCTCATCACCCACACCACTGCCGATCTGAGCGAGGAGACCCACGGCCAGACGGTCAAGATCGCCGGGATCGTCCGGGCGGTGCGGACCACTATCACGCGGTCGGGCGAGCCGATGGCCTACGTAACCATGGAAGACATCCATGGGATAGTGGAGGTGGTGGTCTTCCCCCGGCTTTGGAAGCAGAAGGGGAGCCTGGCGCGCCCGGAGGTGATCCTCATCGTCGTCGGCAAGGCGGAGGCCGGGGGGCGTGAGCCGCGCGTGGTGGCGGAGGACCTCCGGCAACAGGACACGATGGCCCAGCCGCTGGAGGAGCCCCGTGAGGAGGACCCGGAGATGCGGTGGGAGGAGACCACGGCGGCGGAGGCCCCGTTGGCCTCATCGGTTCGGCCCGAGCCCCGGCCTTCGAATTCCCCGGAAGCCCCCGTCCACAGGACGGCGTGGGGGGAGGATCCCTCCGGCCCCCGCCCCCCCATGGGTCCGGCCGGTGAGGCCTCCGGATGGCCCGATGCCGGCGAGCCCGGCGCCTCGCTGCCGCTGGCCGGCTCCCCCCTCGACGCGCCCGCCCCCGCGGGCGCCCCGGGGCCTGAAGCCGCCGGCGGGGAGGCACGCCCCCGTCCGGAAGAGGATCCCTCGCGCAGCGGCCCGCCATCCGGGGAGCCCCCGGCGCTCCCCTCCGGGCCGAGAGCCGCTTCCCCGCGACATCTCCTGATTTACTTCCATCGGACGGAGCAGCTCGAAGAAGATCTCCGCCGCCTGCGGGAGGTCCACCGGGTGCTGACGGAGCGGCCAGGTCCAGATCCCTTCAGCGTGGTGGTGGTGTATCCGGACCGCCGGCAGGTGCGTCTGCGGTTTCCCCACCTGGGCACGACGTATTCCCCGGAGCTGCTGGCCCGCCTGGAGAGCCTCCTGGGCCCGGATTCGGTGCGGGTCCTGCCTTTGTCCTGATCGCCTCCCCAGGCGCCTGGGGGACGAATCCCCAAACCGCCCCGGCGCCATTGCGCGTAAACTATAAGAGGCGACGCCGCTCGCTGGTTCGGGATCGGCGGGGGTTGGATCGGCCGCGGCGCTTCGGGGGGATGCCGGGCCGGTTCGATCCCCCTTGTGGGGAGAGGGAGCGGCTTTTGAATTCCCGTTTCGATGTTCCGGAGGGATTTATGGGGCTCTGGCTGGCCCTCGGGGCGTATCTCGTGGGTTCGATTCTCCCGGCGGAGATCTTCGTGCGGTGGAAGACGGGGCGCAGCCCCCATGCGTTTGAGGACAACCCGGGCGGGGGCGGGGCGTGGCGGCTGGCCGGGCCGGTGCCGGGCCTCATCACCATCCTGTTCGATCTGGGGAAGGGGGCGGTCCCAACGGCCATCGCCCTGTGGGCGGGGCTCAGCCTGCCGGAGCGGATGGCGGTCGCCGTCGCGCCGGTGATCGGCCACTGCTGGCCGTTCTATAAGATCATCCGCCTGGACTGGGGCGGGCGGGGGCTGGGGCCCGCCACGGGGGCGCTCTTCGTCCTGGCCTTCCGGGAGGTGCTGCCGGCGTATGTCCTGGGCGCCCTCGCCGCCTATCGCTTCCGCTGGCTTCCCAGCGTGGGCATCGTGGCTTTCCCCCTCGGCCTCCTCCTGATGCTCCTGTGGAAGGTCCCCTCCGATCGGCTCGCCACCGCCCTCGCCGTGATGCTCGTGGTGCTGATCCGCAACGTCGGCTTGCTGTGGACGGTCGTGCGCACCCGCGGGGCGCGGTTGCCGCATTAGCGGAAGCCGACGCGCGTGTGGGTGGGGCCGGCTGGCGAACGGCAGGCCTGAGGGCTTGATTTTGAGGGCGCCTCCCCGGACGCGGGGAAGAGAACGACCCCAGCGCCTCATTCCAACCCTCTCTTTACCAGGATCTAACCCCCGAAGGGTTTCATAAACGAAATCCGATCCATTGCGCCCTGAGCCTTCCGAAGGTGGGGATCTCAGGGGTCCTTTCGGGGGGAATGGCGCAAGGGAAGGGTTGAAATATCTCCCAACGAGGTGGAGGCCCTATGACCGGTTCCCATTGGATCCATCGCCTCGTGTCGCTGTTCCCCCTGACCCTTCTGGGGCTTTTCTACCTGATCCCGCCGGCGCAGGCGGACCACGGCGAAAACCCGAACATCAGCGACATCGTGCTCACTGCCCCCCAGACCTACGAGCTTTGTCCTTCCGGCACGGATTCCGACACGATCGCGTTGACCAATGTGGGGACGCGCTGGCTGAAGGGTTTCATCCAGCTGGACTTTGTGCTCCCCACCGGGGGACGCCAGATGGTCCAGCGCTGGGACATCTTCCAGGGCGGCGATTATCGTCTGGAGATCACCTATCCCGCCCGGGAGACGTGGCCGGAGGGGTTCTTCGAGATGCACGTGGACCTCGCGATCGAGGTCTACCCCACCGAGGCGGACGCGCGGGCGGGGACCAACCGGCTCGGGGTCATTGGCCCGGGGCATCCATGGGACATCTTCTGCCTGGCGACGCCCACGGCTACGCCGACCGAAACGCCGATCCCGACGCC
>FWWM01006624.1_pt1 | contig 24064 bp, 23 predicted proteins | sample 2228351 | NCBI WGS metagenome assembly FWWM01 (sample SAMEA103939774, study PRJEB20133) | metagenome
GTGCCCAACCCTTGAGGTCTTTCGCCGGTGACCGGGCGCTGCCAGTGTCCTGTGCCGGCGGAATGATCCTTGCACCTGGCACGCCCCCATCCCGACCTCAAGGGTCTTGGGGGAACGTGCGAACAGGGAACGTGCCCGACCCTTGAGGTCTTTCGCCGGTGACCGGGCGCTGCCAGCGTCCTGTACCGGCGGAATGATCCTTGCACCTGGCACGCCCCCATCCCGACCTCAAGGGTCTTGAGGGGGAACGTGGAAACAGGGAACGTAGAACGTTGAACGTTGAACGTGGGAACGTGGGAACGTTGAACGTGGGAACGTTGAACGTGCCCGACCCTTGAGGTCTCTCGCCGGTGACCGGGCGCTGCCAGTGTCCTGTGCTGGCGGAACGGTCATTGCACCAGGCACGCCCCCATCCCGACCTCAAGGGTCTTGGGGGTGGGAACGTGGAAACGGGGAACGTTGAACGTGGAACGTTGAACGTGGGAACGTGGGAACGTTGAACGTGGGAACGTAGAACGTGGGAACGTGGGAACGTTGAACGTGGGAACGTAGAACGTGCCCGACCCTTGAGGTCTCTCGCCGGTGACCGGGCGCTGCCAGCGTCCTGTACTGGCGAAACGGTCATTGCACCAGGCACGCCCCCATCCCGACCTCAAGGGTCTTGGGGGGGGAACGTGGAAACGGGGAACGTAGAACGTGGAACGTTGAACGTGGGAACGTGGGAACGTTGAACGTGGGAACGTAGAACGTAGAACGTGCCCGACCCTTGAGGTCTCTCGCCGGTGACCGGGCGCTGCCAGTGTCCTGTGTCGGCGGAACGGTCATTGCACCTGGCACGCCCCCATCCCGACCTCAAGGGTCTTGGGGGTAACGTGCGAATGTGCGAACGGGGAATAGGGAACGTGCAAACGTGCGAACGCGGGATGTGGGATATGAAATATGCACTGCACGAACTGGATCAAAAGACAATCACCCAATCACGTAATCACCCAATCACGTAATCACCTGATCACAATCCTCAGCCACATCGAGGGACGCTTATGCTCATTACACTCTCACGTATCCTGGTTGTCACTGCTATCTGTGCCGTTGTGCTGCTTCCTCAGCGTGCAGAAGCACAACGTGGGGAACGCTGCTTCCGCGAAACCGGTTACTGCATCAGCGGGCGTATCCGCGAGTTCTGGGAACAGAATGGCGGTCTGCGCGTCTTTGGCTATCCGATCACGCCATTGCAGACGGAGACGATCAAAGGGCGAACACTGCAGGTACAATGGTTCGAGCGCGCCCGTCTCGAGTTGCACCCGGCAAACCGTCGCCCCTACGATGTGCAACTGGGACGCCTCGGCGCTGAATTGCTGGCGCGCGGCGATCGTGGCGGGACGCCGGTGAATGTCGCCGCATCGGGTGAGTGCCGCCTGTTCCCGCAAACCGGCATCAGCGCCTGCGGGCCGATTCTGGCGGCGTGGCGTTCCGCCGGTCTGCAACTCGATGGGAAACCAGGGGTGAGCGAGGCGGAAAGTCTGGCGCTCTTTGGTGTTCCGCTGACCGAAGCGCGTCTGGAGACCCTTGCCGACGGAAACGCCTATGTTGTGCAATGGTTCGAGCGTGGACGCTTCGAGGTGCACCCCGAAAACCCGCCGCCGGCGAACGTTCTGCTCGGACTGCTGGGGCGCGAGTACAGTCCAACAGCGCGCGCACCGGAAGTTGCGCGTGCACCGCAGACCACAGGAGCAATTCCGGCGCGTATCGTCGCCAGCGAGGCTGGCATGGATGCGCGCATCGTCTCAGTGGGATTGGACGCGCAGGGAATGCCGGTCGTGCCCGATCACGATGTTGGCTGGTACAACCGCAGCGCATTGCCCGGGCAGGGCGAGAATGTGGTGCTGTGGGGGCATGTGCTGCGTTTCAGCCACGCACCGCGTATTCCCGCCCCATTTGCGCGACTGAAAGAACTGCGCCCTGGAGCGCGCCTGACCGTGTATGACACGCAAGGGACCGCCTTCGAGTATGTGGTCACGCGCCAGGTCTGGGTGCGCCCGACCGAGGTAGAGTGGATGCTGCCGCAGGGACGCGAGCGTCTGACCCTCATTTCGTGCATCGGCGACAAAGTGATTGTTGGACGTGAGGTGGTCGATATGAGCCACCGCCTGATCACGATTGCCGAACCGGCGCGTTGAGTCGCCGTCAGATGGTTACCCGACACCCGCAGTGCAGTTCGGCAGTATAGTGCCATAGGTGCGTGGCAGGCGGACGACCGTGGCTGAAGTGCTGTACCCACCTGTCACGCGGCTCGACGACCAGAACATCCTTGACCCCCTGCGCCAGGTACCAGGGTGGATTGATACTCAGGTCTTTTTCTGTGTAACCCGGACTGACAATCTCAATCACCGCTTCGGGAACGTATTCCCACGCCTCATCGATGTCAGGCGGCTCGACGCAGAAAATGGCAATGTCGGGGCGTCGGTACGATCCATCGGGAAACACAAGCGAGACATCCGCCAGATGATAGCAGCCGCATCCGCCTGACACGCCCGACATTGGCGTAATAGTTGCGCGAATGCGATCAATGACTTTCTGATGGCGCACACTCGGAAGCAGACGCCAGGTCGGCACACCGCCGGTCATTTCCAGTTTGATGCGCTGTTCACGCACCAGCATCTCGAGCCAGTGCCCAATATCAGTTGCTGAAGGCGCCTGTGTCATGGTCGTTTCCCATCTACTCAAAATCCCGGGTCTCCAGTCTCAAAAGCATTGTGCGGCTGACAGTCGACTCGGTTACGCTGTGACGCCGTCGTGATCTACAACCGTCTGTATGAGCGCGTGTGCAATCGGCAGCGCCTCCGCATCGCTGCGATTTGCGAGAACAATCGCAGTACAACGACGATCCAGCAGACGCACCATCGCAGTGCGAAACCCGACGGTCTCACCGGTGTGATACGCAGCGCGCTGTCCGGCAATGTGTGTCAGGAACCAGCCGTAGCCATATGAGTCGCCAGACGGCGTTGCAACGTGTGGGGTGAACATCGCAACACGCAACGCTTCAGGAAGAAGCGTATCATCAGAGAGCGCGGCATTCCAGCGCTCGAGATCAATCGTCGAACTGTACACGCCGCCATCCCCCAGAGTGGCGCTGGTCAGGCTCTGGTCGGTGCGCACAAAGGCGTCGTCACGGAACGAGTATCCAAATGCACGGCGCTGAATGGTGTTGCCGTCGCCCTCATATGCAACCGTGAAATGCATGCCGGCTGGCAGACATACCTGTTCACGCAGAAAGGCGGCAAACGGTTGAGAGGCGACACGTTCGACAATCAGCGCCAGCAGACAATAGCCTGTGTTACTGTAGCGGAAGGTTGTCCCGGGATCGTTGTCGCCTGTATCGACCCGTCGCACCAGGTCGAACACATCGCGGTCACAGAGCTGAGCCGTCGTATCCGGCGGGATTAATGCTTCGTAGTCTGCCAGCCCTGACGTGTGGGTGAGCAGATGGTGTATCGTAATCTGCTGCCAGAATGGAGGCGCTCCCTCAAAAAAGCGCGCAATCGGTTCATTAAGGGAAAGGGCGCCTTGCGCCGCCAGCCGCAACACAGCAGCAGCGGTGAACTGTTTGGTCAATGATGCCAGGCGGAAGTTCGTCGCAATACTGATCGCCACGTTCCGTTCCAGATCCGCTTTGCCGAGCGCCCTGGCATACTGCGCATTCCCATCGACGATCAGTAGTACGCTGATGCCTGGAACATGACCATCGAATGGGCGTAGCAGGTTGTCGACAGGATGCGTGTCTGGTATCATCATAACGCTCCTGGTTCAGAGAGACTCAGTCGTGTACCCGATGCAGCGTGTTACCCGCAATTTCATGATACCGCTCCTCACCATTCCCCGCCAGTGGCGATTGCGGCGTCCTTCGCTCCGGGTGACAAAGCGAGCGCTGCTGCTTGCGAGCATCATCCTGGCGCTGCTGATCTGGCAGATCGAAGCGCCTCAGGTTGCTGTCCTGATCGGTGGAGGCGCGGCGCTGACCGGCATGGCGAGCATGTGGTGGCGATGGGCAACACGCCAGTCTTCTCCCAGACGTCCAACGCTTTTCGTGATACGTTACCGACAACAGCAGGCTATGTGGCTCCTACGTTCCGTCGAAGCCGACCTGTCTCGCAACATTGTGATGGTCGATACGCTCGTTCAGACTCTGGAGCGCGTGCATAGAGCAGCAGATGTTGATCACGACGGCAGAGACGGAGAGACAGGGGCGGCAGGAACTGTTCACAATCGGGAGTTCAGGGGAAGTCCTCGAGATTGACACGACAACGAGACATCGCGTGATGATCGCGCCACAAAGACACGACGTCCACAAAGGCCACGCTTACGAGTCTCACGTTTTCGAGCCCGCTGCACCTGTGCAGGTAACGGTTCGCAAGTAGTGTTTAGATTATAGATTGCTGTGATGGCTTGCGGTGCGCTTTGGCGGGCATGCGCGCGCGGCCTGTTCAATTCCAACTGGTATTATCCGGCTCTACGGTCTATGGAGGAGAGGTGTATTGCTTGTAGCGCCACGCACGGCTCAGAGTGCATCGATACGTGCAGTTCAGCACTATTACGAACAGAACACCCGTCTGTTTCGCGCGTTGGGATTGGGAAACCGTGCGCATGCGGTGCATCGCGCCATCTGGGACGACACGACCACAACGTTCGATGCAGCGCTGGAGCGGGTCAATGCGCTGGCGCTGGCGGAGATCCAGTCTTTCCTCGCAGAACAGAGCGTATCGTCGTTGTACCTGCTCGATCTGGGGTGCGGTCTGGGAGGGACGCTGGCATACTGCGCGCGCGCGCTGCCAGAGGCGCGACTGGCAGGGGTCACCCTGAGCGCAACGCAGGCGCGGATTGCGCGGCGGGTCCTGCCGCGCGCGCGCGCAGTGGTGATCGAGGGCGATTTCCACGCGCTCCCTTTCCATGCTCAATTCCACATTGCGCTCGCAATCGAAGCGCTTGCCCACTCCCACGATCTGAAGCGCGTATTCGAGCAGGCATCCGCAGCATTGCACCCCGGCGGACTCCTGATCGTCTGTGATGATGTTGTTGCGCGCACGCCATTGAATGCGACGGAAGAACGCTGGCTGACAGCATTTCGCGAGGGGTGGCGTGTCCCCGGCGTGCAACCGCTCGATGCAACCTTCGCAGCGGCGCGCCGCGCCGGTTTCGTCCTTCGTGCAACCCGCGACCTGACCGGCGCCCTGCGGTTGCATCGCCTTCCCCCGCTCCTGGCAGGCGCGGCGCGCGATGTCATGCGCCTGGCAGGGCGGGTGCATCCCTTTGTCCAGAGCATCTCCGGCAGTCTGGCTCTGCAAGAGTGTCTGGCGCGCAGGATTGTGTCGTATTGCATGATCGTCTTCGAGAAAAGAATACGATAAGCGCTCGCACCCCTGGTTACATTTTGGTTATAGGCTGCCGGATACTGAAAACGACGATTGAGGTCGATCTCATTCTGCGCCACCGTGTGTGTGGAACACCGCTCCAGGCTGTGTAGCCCGCAGTGCTTGTGCGGTCGTTTCAACATGCTGGCTGCTGCAAACCGTGAGTATGTTTGCAGGAAAGGAAGATGTGCCATGATGCACTGCATATCTGCACCCTGGCGTGCACTGATGATGCTGATGATTGCTGGAGCGCTTGCTCTAAGCGCCATCCGGCCCGTGTATGCCGCCAGCGGCGTCTGGGCTCCGTCAGGCGATGGGGACTGGGAGGTCAATACGAACTGGAATCCCGGTCCTTTCCCCAACGGTGCAGGCGACAATGCAATGTTCGGCGCTGTCACTACTGGTCCGGCAACTGTTACCATTCGCAATAACAATATCACCACAAACCAGATAACATTCGATAGCGCTCAGCCGTACACGATCGTCAGCACTAACGGACGCACCCTGACGACGCGCCAGATCAACGTCGCCAGCGGCGCGCATACCATCGCTTCTCCGGTGCTCATTCCGAGCAATCTCATTGTGGTTCCCGCTGCCGGTGCACACCTCACCCTGGCTCGAACCATCGATAACGCCTTTGGTCGTTCATTGCGCCTGACCGGACCCGGGTCGCTTACACTCTACCTGAGCGGCAATAATAACCCTGGCGGATTCATCCGCAGTGAGGCGGGCAGCGGTCGCTTCGACGTCTATGGCATCGGGAGATCGGCAGAGATTGTGTACAACGCCGGCGCCGCAGGAGGAACACTGGGAGTCGGTGAGCTTTTCGGCAGTGTCAGCGGCGGGACCGGCGCGCTGCTCACCGTCGGCGGGTTGATCCTGCAACCGAATGTGACGATGGAGTTCGATCTCAACGGACCCAATCAGGGCGCTGCGAGCAATGGTTATGACGTACTGCGATTCGATCAGGACGGCGTTTCGCCCAATCCCAACCGCAATGTGCACCTCAACAATGCGACATTGACCGTGCGCCTCGGCGCCGGGTATACGCCTGCCCCAGGCGATACGTTCACATTGATCGAGCGCAGCGGCGGCGCCGGCGCCATCCTGGGAACGTTCGCCGGTCTGCCGGACGGCAGCGTTTTTATGGTGGACGGGCTTCAATTTCTGCTGCGCTACATCACAACCGGCGGCATCACCACCAGTGTAGCGCTCACGCGCGTCGATCTGCCGCGCATCGAGCCGGGCAGCGGCAATGAACAACAGACAACTGTCGGCAATGTCTTTGCCGCACCGCTGGAAGTCGTGGTCACCGGCGCAAACGGCAGCCCTGTCGAGGGGGTGCTAGTGACCTTTACGGCGCCAGCGTCGGGGGCAGGCGTCACGTTTCCCGGTGGCAACACTGCGCTGACCGATGCGAACGGACGCGCCAGCGTGGTTGTGGCTGCTAATACGGTTGCCGGCGCATATCAGGTGACAGCAACGACCGCTCCCGCCGCCGTGACGCCCGCCGTCTTCACGCTGACCAATCTGGCGGACGCACCCGCTGCGATTGCCGCAACCGGCAGCGTGACCCAGAGCGCCCCGGTAAACACCGCCTTTGCCACGCCGCTGGAAGTGACTGTGACAGACGCTTATGGCAATCCGGCGACGGGCGCAATCGTAACCTTCAGCGCGCCATCGTCTGGCGCACGCGCAAGCTTTCCTGCCGGAACAACCGCAGCGACCAATGCCGAAGGAAAAGCCAGTGTCATTGCAGTCGCCAATGGGATAGCAGGGAGTTATCAGGTGACGGCTGCTGTAAACGGTGTGACGACGCCAGCAGTGTTCACCCTGACCAACACCGGCGCGCCACAGTTGCGTGTAACTGTTGAGGCGCCGCCGCAGGCGGTTGCCGGTACGTCATTCGGGTATCGGCTACGTTACACGAACAACGGTCAGGCGTCCGCACTTGGGGCGACGCTGCGTATTCGCGTTCCGCAGGGAACAACGTTCTCATCGACAGGAAGCACTCCCGGATGGACATGCGCCGATGGCGCCTCGTCCGGCACGCTGTGCGCCCTGAGCGTGGGGGCGCTTGCACCCGGCGATTCGGGAGAGGCGCAGTTCGCCGTGCAGGTATCACCCAATCCTGGTCGCACGACAATAACCATGTCGGTCGAAATCGTCTCGGGCGAAGCAAACCTGAGCGACCCCGCCGATGATGCGGCAACTGTCGAACGTGCTGTTATGTATCACCTGCTGTTACCGCTCGTTGTGCGCTGATGTAATGGTTTTCCAATCCTGGCTGGCGGTTAAGACCGCGCCTGCGGGGCGCTGGCGCCCAGACCGCACTTGATATGGAACATTCATAAGGCGGTGGCAGGGGTACGACAGGCGTCAGCCTGTCGCTGCCGCCTGAAGGCGGCAGTACGGGTACGCCGGGCGTATGGCGTTTCAAGAACCAATCCTCGCCAGCTCGCGCAGTCGGGCTTCGTCCTGGGAGTCGAGGGCTTCAGCCCCACGGCGCACAATGCAGGCGTCGCCTGCCGCCAGCGCCGCACGCCACGCACTGCTCGCATGCAGCGCTATCGGCTATCGGCTATCGGGCTATCGGCTATGCCAACCAGCCGCAGGCTTTCACCCCACGGCATCAGGCGGAGCGCCGCCGGCGCCGCACGCCACCAGCTGATCGCACTCCACGCTATCGCCTATCGGCTATCGGGCTATCGGCTATGCCCGCCGGCGCGCTGCGGACCACGCTCCGTCAGGACCGTCCACAACGGCGCCGGGGTGACACGGCATCGGTTGTCAGACCGAAGAGAAACCCGCGTGTGGACTGGAAGCCATCACCCCGGCACGCGCCCATTCTGCTCCCGGCGTCCCTGCCGGTTCCATCCGAGGCGGCGCACCATCGGGTTCGCGCCGGTCTGCGCGTGGTCGATGATATTCAACAAAACAAACCCTGTCACCGCAATTGCCAGCGCCACCCAGAACTCCGACGCTGCCAGATTGGGCAGGATATTGCGTTCAAGGATCGGTGTCGGCTTCCCATGACGATCGAGCATCGTTTCGACCACCTCTTTCCATGGCCAGATCTTGCGCAGTGAGCCGGCCATGAAGCCTATCAGCACCGCCACGGTGATATGATGGTAATGCCGGAGCAACCAGCTCAACACGCGCACAAAACCCAGAATCCCCGCCACTGCTCCCAGAACGACCGGAACGATCGCCAGCAGGTTCAGGTCTGCCACAGCATCAAGCACATAGGCGTACTGACCCAGGATGAGCAGAATGAACGACCCTGAGATGCCAGGCAGGATCATCGCCATAATCGCCAGGGCGCCGCTGAAGAAGAGCGTGATTGGATCGTGCGGCATCGTCAGGGGGACCAGCCCCACGATGAGGTAGCCGGCCGCAGTGCCCCCTGCCAGTGCTGCCACAGCGCCGGGACTCCAGCGAACGGTTGCGCCCACGGCGATGATCGAAGCGACAATGAGCCCGAAAAAGAAGGCGAAGAGGTACACCGGGTGATTTTCCAGCAGGTAGCGCATCACTCGCGCCATGGCGAGAACCGCCGTACCGATCCCCAGTCCCAGGGGGATAAGAAAACTCCAGGGGATGCTTGTCAGCGCTGCGCGCCAGCGCCCCTGACCGAGCAGACGGAGCACCTGCACGTTGAACGACTTAATGGCAGACAGCAGATGCTCATAGATTCCCAGAATAAAAGCCATGGTCCCGCCTGATACACCAGGTATCAGGTCAGCGATCCCCATCGCAACTCCGGTAAAAAACAGCCGAAGCGCCGAAAACGAACGAGTTGCGGTGTCCGGTATGCTCATGATCCAGGCTCCGTATGCAGGCAAACAAAACGCGCGTCCCCAAAACGGGACGCTGCGGCGAGTATACCCCACCCACGGCGCAGCGTCAATGACAGGGAAGGTGAGAGAATTGTCACTGCCGGGGCGGTTGGCGTCGCGAGCGGGAGCGAGGAGCGCCACGTGCATCATTTCGCAATCGCGCTGATGCGTATGAGCCTATCCGAACAACCGTCCCTTCGATACGCGCTGCGCGCTGCTCAGGATGCGGTTGTTCGGTATCCTGCGTTATGCAGCCGGGCTCTGTGGCGCACGCACTACTCTTCGCTTGCATATCCTCGTTTGCGCCGCGCCTCTCTGCGATCAAGACGTTCGGCGCGCATCATGCCAGTCATACGTGGCGCGTGCGCCGGTCGCGCGGTCGTGTCATGGTCGCGCGACGGATGGCGACGACGCGGCCCGACGTCGGCAGGCGCAGCGCGAGCGTGCGCCTCGTGATGGCGGGGTGCAGCGTGATGATGAGGTTGAACAGCACTGGAGCGGCTTTCGTGCACCGACGCAGCGGCATTGTAGTCGAACCCGGGAACGGTTTCGCGTTTCAACGGCTCACCGATCAACCGTTCGATCGCGCGTACCATTGCCGTATCGCTGCGCGTCACCAGAGTGAAAGCGTCGCCAATGCGCGCTGCGCGCCCGGTGCGTCCGATGCGGTGCGTATACGACTCGGCGGTCTGTGGCATGTCGTAGTTGATCACGTGCGAGATATGCGCCACATCGATCCCACGCGCCGCAATATCGGTCGCCGTCAGAATCTGATACCGACCGCTGCGGAAGCCGTCGAGCGCCGCCTGGCGGCGGTTCTGCGACAGATTGCCGTGCAACGACGTGGCGCGGTACCCCAGTCGCGCCAGCGTCTCGCCCAGGCGCTGCGCGCGATGCTTTGTGCGGGTGAAGATCAGCACCGACTCTGCATCGGTGCGTTCCAACAACTCGATCAGCAGCGCAGTCTTCAAATGCTCGGGAACCGGATAGATCGCGTGGGTGACCGTTGCAACCGGCGCACTGCGCCCAATCTGCACAATCAGCGGGTCGCGCAGCGCCTCGTGCGCCAGCGAGCGCACCGCATCGGGCATCGTTGCCGAAAAGAGCATCGTCTGGCGTTCTGGCGGCGCGAGACGCAGAATCCGCCGGACATCGGGCAGAAAGCCCATATCAAACATCTGGTCGGCTTCGTCGAGGGTCAAGACCTCAAGATGGTTAAGCGTCAGAGTTCCGCGCTCCAGATGGTCGAGCAAGCGTCCCGGACAGACGACGGCGATCTCGACGCCGCGCCGCAGACGCTGAATCTGTCCCTGGTACCCGACACCGCCGTAGAGTGTGACGCTGCGGAGGCCGGTGTGTTTGCCGAGCGCTTCGATGACGCTCTGAATCTGTTCCGCCAGTTCGCGCGTCGGCGTCACGATCATGGCGCGCACGCGCCCACGCGGTCCGCGCATCAGGCGTTGCAGGATCGGCAGCACGAATGCTGCCGTTTTGCCGGTACCGGTCTGCGCGATGCCGATCACATCACGCCCTGCGAGCGCGTGCGGAATGACCTGTTCCTGGATCGGGGTCGGAGCACGGTATCCGAGGTCATGGATACCGGCGTTGATCTGCGGATGAAAACGAAATGACTCGAACGACACTGAGTGTCCTCCCTGGCTACGCTTGAGCCAAGTCGGTCACTCAGCTCAATTAGATGATAATAACCCTGTTATTATACCATGGATTTAATGAAGATCGACTACTCAACCAGGTATACCACGGCGGACGTTTGATGGTCTTGCATCATCCGTCCTCGCCCGTGCAGGCAGACGTTGCCCTGTCGGGGAACGGTGGCGCCGCGCCCAATGGAGTGCTCACCAGAGCGTGCGGGTGTGCCAGGGACACATCCTGCCGGGGCGTGACGACGTCAGGCGTATACCGGATCGATGTCAAAAAAAACCATCAAACCATGGATGGAGCGGCGACTGTTCACACTGAGTTCGCTGCATCATCTTCCATTCCGTCCTTTCTGGTATACTCGACCTGTCGTTTGTACACAGCGACAGTGCTGACCATCAGCAGACCGCAGACGCTTACCTGACACACGTCGATAAGGAGACACAATGGCATCCGAAACGATCGAGGCGTTGCGCGCATTCGCCGCCGACCTGGCATGGCATGCCGGGCGCCTGACGCTGCGCTATTTCCAGACCGGCATCACACCAGACATCAAGGCTGACCAGACACCGGTGACGATCGCAGATCGAGAAGCGGAGCAGGTGATGCGCCGCATGATTGAGGAGCGCTACCCACATCACAGCATCCTTGGCGAGGAAGAGGGCGAAACACGCCCCGGCGCGGCGCACCGCTGGATACTCGACCCGATCGATGGGACGAAATCGTTTGTCCAGGGGGTGCCGCTCTATGGGGTGCTGGTCGGGTTGGAGCGTGACGGCGAGGCGATAGTCGGCGCGGTTGCCTTCCCGGCGCTTGGCGACTTCCTGACTGCAGCAAAAGGGCAGGGATGCCAGTGGAACGGACGGCGGGCGCGCGTCTCGCAGGTGAGCGAGTTGCGCCAGGCGACGCTTTTGTCGAGCGATGCCGAGAGCATGGCGCCGCACGGGCGCGAGTCGGCGTACCGGCGCCTTGCAGCCTCCGTGCGCCTGGTGCGCACCTGGGGCGATGCCTACGGCTACAGCCTGGTGGCAACCGGTCGCGCCGAGATTATGCTCGACCCGGTGATGAGTATCTGGGACTGTGCAGCGCTGTTCCCCATCGTCACCGAAGCGGGGGGTACGTTCACCGACTGGAACGGCACGCCGACGATTCACGCCGGCGAAGCGATCGGCACGAATGGTCTGCTGCTGGAGCAGGTGCTGAAGATGGTTCGTGAGTGATGCACATCTGTTTCCTCTCTGTTCGCCCCGCCGCCTTTCCGGGCGCCTCTCGCTTGCTGAGAAAACCGCGCCAAAAACGCTTTACAGCATACGCAGGTGTATGGTATAGTTTGACATGGACAATAACCCGTCAGGTAGCCCGTCTGTACCTTCTGCAAGAAGCCTTCGGCAGCGCTCTTTAGCGCTTGCCGCCAGTGGCTGGAGGCCGACTGTGCGAGTCGTCGCCATGATTATGGCTGGCGGCGAGGGGACGCGGCTGAGCGTTCTTTCGGAGAAACGCGCCAAACCCTCGGTGCCGTTCGCCGGTAAGTTCCGAATTATCGATTTTACCCTTTCCAACTGTGTCAACTCCGGCATCTTCGATGTCGCTGTGCTGACGCAGTACCGCCCGCATTCGCTGAACGCCCATATTGGCAATGGCAAGCCATGGGACCTCGACCGCTCCAGCGGCGGCGTGCAGTTGCTTCAGCCGTACCAGGGGCGCCGCGACGAAAGCTGGTACAAGGGGACGGCAGATGCGGTGTATCAGAACCTCAACTATATTCGCGAACGGCGCGCCGATCTGGTGCTCATTCTGAGCGGCGATCATATTTATAAAATGAACTATGCTGCGATGATCGAGTTTCATCAGGAGCGACGCGCGGATATGACCGTCGCCGTCATGCATGTGCCGCTCGAAGAGACCGATCGCTTCGGGATTATGACTGTTGATGAGAACCAGCGGGTTGTCGAGTTTACCGAGAAGCCGAAAAATCGCGATAAAGGCACACTCGCGAGTATGGGCATCTATCTGTTCAATGTCGATACGCTGTTCAAACGCCTGAGCGAAAACGGCGAAGGCTCGCCCCGCATCGATTTCGGCAAACACGTCATTCCGGCGATGATTGGGCGCGATGCAGTCTATGCATTTCCCTTCAAGGGATACTGGGTCGATGTTGGAACAATCCAGTCGTACTGGGAAACGAGCATGGATCTGCTTAACCCCGACAATACTCTCAATCTGTACGACACCGACTGGGTCATCCATACCCGTAGCGAAGAACGTCCACCCGCCAAACTGGGACCACAGGCGCGCGCCAGCCGCAGTCTGATCTGCAATGGGTGCATCATCCGCGGTACGGTCGAGCATTCGGTGCTCTCGCCGGGCGTGTATGTCTCACCGGGTGCAATTGTGCGCGATAGCGTGGTGATGAATGACACCTGGATCGGTCCGGGTGCAGTGCTCGACCGGGTGATCGTTGATAAGAACGTCGTGGTTGGCGCCGGGGTGCGTCTGGGGTGCGGCGACGATATGACGCCCAACCGCGAGCAGCCCGATAAACTGATGACCGGTATCACCATCGTCGGCAAAGGTGCGCATATTCCGCCGAATATCCGCATCGGGCGCAATGTCATCATCAATGCCGATCGCGACGAGGAAGATTTCCCGGCTGGCGATGTAAAGTCGGGCGAAACGATATAGAGGCGCATATGCTTCGCACACTTGCCATGATCCTGGCTGGCGGCGAGAGTCCGGCATTGAGCGTGTTGACCGCCGAGCGCTCAGAGGCAGCGGTGCCCTTCGCCGGCAAGTATCGCATCATCGACTTTACCCTGTCGAACTGCGTCAACTCTGGCATTTACAACGTTGGGGTGTTGACGCAGTACCGTCCGCGGTCGCTTCACGAACACATTGGCGTCGGCAAGCCATGGGATCTCGACCGGCGCATCGGCGGCGTGCGCGTGCTCCACCCGTACCTGACGAGCGAGGGGGGCGCCTGGCAGCGCGGCAATGCCGATGCGCTGCGCGCCAATCTGGACATCATCGCCGAACAGAAAGTCGATGCCGTCCTGGTGCTCGCCGGCGATCACGTGTATAAAATGGATTACCGGCCAATGCTCCAGTTGCACGAAGACCTCGATGCCGATCTGACCCTGGCGGTGCATAGTGTCAGCCCGCACGAAGCGCATCGCTACGGCATCGTGTCGGTCGATGCCGATGGGATTGTGACGCAGTTCGAGGAGAAGCCGCGCCGTCCACGTTCGAGCCTGGCGTCGATGGGCATCTATGTCTTCCGCAAGAGTTTCTTGATGGAAGTGCTGACAAACGGCGACGATCAGAATATCGGGCGCGACCTGATGCCAAAACTGGTGCATCAGACGAGTGTGGTGTCGTACCATTTCCAGGGGTACTGGGCTGACGTCGGAACGGTGCAGGCGTACTACGAGGCAAATATGGCGCTGCTCGTCGAAACGCCGGCGCTCGACCTCTATGACCCGGAGTGGGTGATCCACACGAAGAGCGAAGAGCGCCCCGCAGCCGAAATCGGCGAGAATGCGCGCGTCGATGGCAACCTTCTGTGCGATGGCTGCCGCATCTATGGCACAGTGGCGCGCTCGATCATTGCACCGGGGGTCGTGGTTGCCGAGGGCGCCGTCGTGCGCGACTCGATCCTGCTGAGCGCAACGGTCGTTGAGCCTGGGGCGGTGGTGGATCGCTGCATAATCGACAAGGAAGTCGTGATTGGCAGCGGTGCGGTCGTCGGCGATGGCGAGGATAACACCCCCAACCAGCGTTCGCCCGATCTGATGAACACCGGGCTGACCCTCGTGGGGCGCAGTGCGTACATCCCGCCGAATGTGCGCATTGGCAGGAATGTCATTATTCGTCCTCGCGTCACGGCGGCATCGTTCGGCGGGCAGACGGTCGTTTCCAGCGGTGCGACGATCAATCGCTGAAACGGCAGGGAGTGCAATATGACCCTTGAGCAGAATCGTGCCCGTGTGGTCGCAGCTGTCTGGCAGGCAATCGCCCAAAGCGGCGTTGACCTTTCGTCGATCCCGCGCGATCAACAGGATCGGCTGGTGGCGGCAATCGCCGATACGCTGCTGCCGACGGTCAATCAGATGCTCGATGAGGTGGCGCCGCCGGTTTCCTCTGAGGTTTCCGGCGATGAACGCATCCTGTGGGAAGGTCGTCCGTTCCTTTCGATAACCGAACGGTATGTGCTGACCACCGAGCGCGTGCGCATCTTCCGTGGTCTGATCGGTCGCACCGTCGATGATATCGAACTCGTGCGCCTGCAGGATATCGATTTCACGCAGAATGCCGGCGAGCGCATTCTGGGAATTGGCGACATTCATCTCCGCGGTGCCGATGTCTCGACTCCGGAAACGACACTGCGCAATGTGCATCAGCCCGAAGAGGTGCGCGAACTGATCCGGCGCGCCTGGCTCGATGCACGCAAACGGTATGGCGTGTCATTCCGCGAGCAGATGTGACTCACAGCCGCGGATACCCGGCATAGTCGCCAAGAGTAGCGACTGCCGCCGCGCCGATGCGCGCGCCAAGCGCCAGCGACTCGGGAATACTCCAGCCACGCAGCCATCCTGCCAGAAAACCGGCATCGAAGCCGTCGCCGGCTCCGACGGGATCGATCACCTGGGCGACAGGCGCCGCCGGAACAGCATAGTGTCGTCCGGCAACCAGCGCGCGCGCGCCGCGCTCGGCGCATTTCAATACCACGACCCGCACCCCCAGCGCTGCCGCAGCCGCCAGTGCGTCGTCGTCGCTGCTGACCTCTAAAAGCGCCTGTGCGTCCTCGTGCCCCATGAGCAGCATATCGGCAGCGCGCATCAGGGGGATGAGTGTATCACGCGCCTGTGATGCGCTCCACAACCGTGGGCGAAAATTGGGATCGAAGGACACGATTGCGCCGGCGGCGCGTGCCAGATCAATGGCGTGTCTGCATGCGGCAGCGCACGACTCGCTCAACGCCGGCGTGATACCGGTCAGATGCACAATCCGCGCACCGTTGAACTGCTCCAGCGTCAGGTCGTCCGGTCCGATTCGACTGGCGGCCGAATTGCGGCGATAATAGTAGACACGTCGCGCGCCGTCAGCAAGCCATTCACGGAAGAACACGCCGGTCGGCGCGTCGGGGTCAGTTCGCAGCGATGACGTATCGACCCCTTCATCAGACAGAAGTCTGCGCATCCGTCTGCCAAATGGATCGTCGCCGACGCGGCTGATGAAGCGCACACTGTGACCAAGACGGCAGAGCGCGATCGCGAGATTCGCCTCCGCGCCGCCAATGTCGAGCAACAGGGTGCGGGCTTCGTCGAGTGAGACAGGATCGGGCGGGTACAGGACCGCCATGCACTCGCCGGTGGTGACAACATCAGGCATAGATAGATGCTCCTTGTCGCTTTATTGTACCACGGTAAAGGATACGTCCTGAAAGTGATAGACCTATGACTGCCGAAGATCCCCGGATACTCGAACTGCGCGCCATGCGTGAACGCGTGCGCCAGGGAGGTGGACCCGAGCGAATTGCCCGCCACCACGCGCGCGGCAAACTGACCGCCCGCGAACGACTTGATCTGCTGCTCGATCCCGGCAGTTTCGCCGAACTCGAGCCATTCACAACCGGCAGGCCGGTCGATGGCGAAACATTCTATGGCGATGGCGTCGTGACCGGTCATGGCAGGATTGATGGTCGCACGGTGTTCGTTTATTCGCAGGATTTCACGGTGCTCGGCGGATCGCTCGGCGGAGCGCAGGCGCGCAAAATCTGTCGGGTGATGGACCTGGCGTTCAGCGAGGGAGCGCCGATCATCGGGTTGATCGACTCAGGTGGCGCACGCATCCAGGAAGGCGTCCATAGCCTTGGCGGCTATGGCGAAATCTTCCGTCGGAACACGAAGTGCTCCGGCGTTGTGCCGCAGATCAGCGTCATGCTCGGTCCGTGCGCCGGTGGCGCGGCATACTCGCCTGCCGTCACCGATCTGATCATTATGGTCGAACGTCGATCCTTCATGTTCATCACCGGTCCCGACGTGATCAAAGAGGTCACCGGCGAAACGATCGACCTGGAAGGATTGGGTGGCGCGAACGTGCACATGACGCTCAGCGGCACATGTCATCTGACGGTACCGGACGATCAGACGGCGCTGGCGCTCTGTCGTCGGGCGCTGTCGTACCTGCCCTCGAACAATACTGAAAACCCGCCGTTTGTTCCGACTGATGATGATCCGTTGCGCGCCGATGACGAACTGAACCGGATCGTCCCGCTCGATCCAGGTCAGGCATACCGTATGCACGATGTCATCGAGCGCATTGTAGATCGCGGCAGCTGGCTGGAATTGCAACCGATCTGGGCGATGAACGCCATCACTGGCTGGGCGCGTATGGGTGGGCGGAGCGTTGGCATCGTGGCGCAGGAGCCGGGCGTCATGGCTGGTGTGATCGACATCGATGCCTCCGACAAGATTGCACGCTTTGTGCGCACGTGCGACTGCTTCAACATCCCACTGGTTACGTTCGTCGACTCTCCTGGCTTTCTGCCCGGCATCGACCAGGAGCATCGCGGAATCATCCGGCATGGTGCGAAAGTGCTCTACGCCTATGCAGAGGCGACCGTGCCGAAGATCAGCATTGTGACACGCAAGGCGTATGGCGGGGCATACATCGTGATGAGCAGCAAACCGTTGGGCGGCGACATCAATTTTGCCTGGCCCAGCGCCGAGGTAGCGGTAATGGGAGCGGATGGCGCAGTGAGCCTGTTGTACCGCGATCAGATCGCCGGAGCGCCCGATCCCGACGCCGAGCGCGTGCGTCTCGCGCGCGAATACGAGCGGAAATTCAATAATCCCTACCATGCAGCGGCGGCCGGCTTCTTCGACGATGTGATTGAACCGCGCGAGACGCGCGCGCGGATCATTGCTGCGCTCGATGCGCTGCGCGATAAGTCGGTGGCGCCGCCGCCGCGTCGCCATGGCAATATGCCGGTGTAAGAGCCTATCCGAAAAACCGCATCCTGAGTAGCGCGAAGCGCGTATCGAAGGGGCGGTTTTTCGACACCCTGTGTTATTCGGATAGGCTCTAAGAGCCTGCCCGAAACGTGTGATGTCCGGCGTCGCTGCAAGCAACGCGATCGTCCTGCGCACAGGAGATCACTGGAGCGCTGGCGCGCCTCGCAATGACTGCCGGACGTCTTGTGTCGAGCCGCTTACAGAGGAGCATCCTATGCCCGACAATCTGAGTATTGCGCTGTACCTGCTGGTCATCGGTATGAGCATCACCTTTGGTGCACTCTTCCTTCTGTGGGGATTGATGGCGCTGCTGACGGCGCTGACTGCCGGAAGCGCCGGGGTGTCGCCTGCTGCTGTCGAAGGACCTGAGTCTGCCGCCCCCTTGCCGCCAGCGCAACCAGACCGTTCGGCGCAGCGACGACGCGCGGCCGCGGCGGCGGTAGCCGTGGCGCTTGCACGCGAGCAGGCGGCGCGACGGATGGCGGCCCCCACTTCGACAGTCAGTCCCTGGCAGGCAGCCGGACGCATGGTTCGTACAGGACGAGAGGGACGCGAGCAGCTATGAAGGTGCGAGTTGTTATCGAGGGAACGGCATACGATGTCGAGATCGTGGATCTCAACGCACGTCCAGTCGTTGCGATCGTCGATGGTGAACGGTTCGAAATCTGGCCCGAGCCATCATCTATCCCGGTCGTCGGGTCACTCGATGGCCGGCAGGCGTCGATGCTATCTGCGCCTCCGACGCCGCCTGCATCGCCAGCGCGGGTTTCTGGCGTATCCGCATCTGGCGCCGCTGAAGATGGAACCGTGCTGGCGCCGATCCCCGGCGTCATCCTCGCCGTCCGGGTTCAGCCCGGCGATCGAGTGACGGCGGGGCAGGAGGTGTGCGTGCTCGAAGCCATGAAAATGCAGAACAGCATCCGCGCCAGACACTCCGGCGTTGTGACAGTCGTCCACGTAAGCGATGGACAACACGTGAAACACCATCAACCATTGCTGGTCATCAAACCGGAGTAATACCATTTTAGATTGTAGATTTTGGATTGGAGATTGCTGCGATAGCGTTGTGATGCGCTCTGATGAGTGTGCGCATGCGGCTTGTTCAATTCCAATTGGTATAACTGTTCATCGTCGGGGGGAACGCCTGAACCTGCGACAGGTGTCGTTCGTGCCACATGTGGGGAGAGACAGCATTGGCGCAGGCCGACGCCTGGCGCGCTCCGGGAAGAACCCGTCGGGGCGCGGCGCCGGGACCCAACCGGGCGACGCCCGCCATTTTCATCGCCGATAGGCGCGAGGGTCACGCGCGATCGGTGCGTGCCTCGCGGTTCACGCCGCGCACCTGTCGGCGATGACCTGGGGAGCGCGTGGGCACGCTCCGCAAGAGAACCCGTCGGGGCACGGCGCCGCCGTGCCCCAACCGGGCGCTGCCGTGCCCCGACCGGGCGCCGCCGTGCCCCAACCGGGCGGCGTCGTGCCCCAACCGGGCGGCGCCAGGTCCCAACCGGGCGCCGCCCGCCGCCGCGAAGCGGTAGAGAACTATCGCCTATCGTACAGAGGTTTTTATGGACTTCTCGACGCTCATCCCCGAATTGATCAAAGGTCTGGCGAATGTTACCATCGGCAACCTGGTGATGATCGCCGTGGCAGCGACGCTGATCACGCTTGCCGTGGTGAAGCAGTACGAGCCGGTGCTGCTGCTGCCGATCGGGTTCGGCTGTCTGGTGGCAAACATTCCGCTTACCGGCATGACCGACGGCGAAGGGTTATTTGGCATTCTCTACCGTGCCGGGATCAGCACCGAACTCTTTCCGCTCCTCATCTTCATCGGCGTCGGCGCGATGATCGATTTCAGCCCGTTGCTGGCGATGCCACGCATGGCGCTCCTTGGCGCCGCCGGGCAGTTCGGCATCTTCGGCACGCTGATCCTGGCGACCCTCCTTGGCTTTCCGCTCAATCAGGCGGCATCGATCGGGGTCATTGGCGCGATCGACGGTCCCACATCGATCTACGTCGCCTCACAACTGGCGCCGGAACTGCTTGCGCCAATCGCCGTCGCCGCCTACTCGTACATGAGCCTGGTGCCGATCATCCAGCCGCCGCTGATGCGGCTGCTGACATCGCGCCGTGAGCGGTGCATCCGCATGGCATATGCGCCGCGCCCGGTTTCACGACGGGCGTTGATCCTGTTCCCTATCATCGTCACGCTGACCATCGGATTACTGGTTCCGGCGGCAACACCGCTCATCAGTATGCTTATGCTGGGGAACCTGCTGCGTGAAAGCGGCGTGGTCGAGCGGTTGAGCAAAGCGGCGCAGAATGAAGTGATCAATATCGCCACGCTGTTCCTGGGACTGACGATCGGCTCGACCATGGGCGCCGAGTCATTTCTGAATCTGGCGACGCTGCAGGTTTTGGGGTTGGGGTTGCTGGCGTTCATCCTCGACACCGTCGCCGGTTTGCTGTTCGGCAAAATCCTGGCGCTGGTCAGCGGCGGAACGATCAACCCGCTGATCGGCGCAGCCGGCATTTCCGCCTTCCCGATGGCAGGGCGCCTGGCGGCAAAAGTGGCGCTCGCCGAAGACCCCGACAACTTCATTCTGATGCATGCCATGGGCGCCAACACTGCCGGGCAGCTGGGCAGCGTCGTTGCCGGTGGCGCATTGCTGGCGCTGGTGACGGGGATCGCAGGGTGAGTTATGCAGTGTTGTGCACAGGCGCTGATGTTGTCTGCGGCCCGGCATGGGTCTCTGGCGAGGGTGCAACCGGCAGAGTGATGGTGAACGTTGTGCCAATGCCAACGGTCGATGTGACGCCGATCGTTCCGCCATGCGCTTCGACGATTGCTCTGGCGATCGCCAGTCCCAGCCCGGCGCTCTGCCCGCTTTCACGGGTGCGTGCAGGATTGGCGCGATAGAAACGCTCGAAAATGTGCGGCAGGTCTTCCGGCGCAATACCGCTGCCTGTATCGCGCACCTCGATCACGATGCGTTGATGTTCCACTTCGCGCGCCGCCAGCACGATTTCGCCCTCCTGGGTGTGACGCAGCGCATTTGCTACCAGATTGTTCAGCACCTGCGCCATGCGGTCGGTATCGACCCACACGGCAGGGAGCGTGTCGGAAGCCTCCACACGAATGGACGGTCCGCGTGTTTCGACCTGCACCATATGCGCCAGTGCGGCGCGTTCGAGGAGCGCGCGCGGATCGACAGCGCGCCGGTTGAGCGACAGCGCACCGGCATCCGCCAGCGACAGCAGGCGCAGGTCGTCGATCAGGCGTTGCAGATGCTCGACTTCGCCATGCATAACCCGATAGATGTTGGGCAAGCCGCTGATCCGTCCATCCTGCAACCCTTCAGTGTAGCCGCGCAGAATACTCAGGGGCGTGCGCAGGTCGTGCGCCAGGTCAGCGGTCATCTGGCGGCGCACCTGGATAGCCCGCCCCAGATCGGCGCTCATCTGGTTGAATGCCTGCGCCAGTTCGCCGATTTCATCACGTGAACGCACCGTCACCCGCTGATCGAGCCGCCCCTGCGCCATCGCGCGCGTCGCCGCCGTCAACTCGCGAATGGGACGGGTCAACGTGCGCGCCAGCACGATGCCAACCACCAGCGCCACGACAGTGGCGCCAATTGCGCTCAGCACCGTTGCCACCGCGAGTCGTTGCAGCAGCGCAGATTCGGCTGCCCACCGCGGGTCGCTGAGAGTTGGGATCGGTGGCGGACCGACAAAGAAGAAATAGCCGATGATCTCACCGTCGGATCGCAGCGGCTCGGCACGCGCAATCGCGCTTCGTCCCAGCTGACGACCGGGAAGGTAGGGCCGGCGCCCGTACACCACCACGCCGTTCGTATCCGCCAGGATCAGGTTCCGGCTGTAAAAATCGAGCGGCGCCGTTCGTTCGAGCAGTTGCTCGACCCCCTGCCATCCGCCGTTCGTCTGATGGTACGAGCGCAGCGCATTCAGCAGAATAGTTCGATCGCGGATCGAGAGGAAGCGATCGACTTCAGAGCGGGTGCGCAACCCGACGATCAGCGCAACCAGGAGTGAGCCGATCAGCCCAACCAGCAGAAACGCCAGCGTCAGTTTGAGTGTCAGGGATCGCATCATTATGCGCCGGCCTTCGACGAGTCCGTCGTGCGCGACAGCGCAAAACGGTACCCCATGCCGTACACGGTTTCAACATAGCGCGGGTTGCGCGGATCATCTTCGATTTTGGCGCGGATGTTGCGAATGTGCACATCGATCGTGCGCTCCGAGCCCTCGAAGGCATCACCAGAGACGCGGTCGAGCAGATCGAGCCGCGAAAAGACCTGCCCCGGCGCCGCCATGAGTGTGGCGAGAATAGCAAACTCCGATGGCGTCAGATCGACAAACCGCCCTCCGACACGCACCGTTCGCCCGGTACGGTCGAGCACGATATCGGCGGCACGCAGCACATCCGGTTCGAGCGGCGCCTGCTGCGTGCGACGCAAAACGGCCCGGATACGGGCAATCAGTTCACGAACGTTGAACGGCTTGGTCACGTAATCATCGGCGCCCAGTTCCAGCCCGAGAATTTTGTCGGTATCCTCGATTTTTGCGGTCAGGACGATCACCGGCGTGCGCGACTCCTTGGCGAAGGCCCGCAGAAACTCGTACCCGCCCATTTCTGGCATCATCAGGTCGAGGACGACCAGATCCGGCTTTTCGACGCGCGCCACATACAGCGCGCGCCGTCCATCGCCCGCTTCGACGACGTGAAATCCTTCCTGTTCGAGATAGAGCCGGAGCATATCCCGCAGCGCCGGCTCGTCATCGACGACCAGAATCGTGCTCATGCCGGAGGTCCTGCTTCAGCGCGCGGCGGGGAGCGCCGACGCAGCAAACGACGCGTCATCAGTGATGCTCCCACGACCAGCGCAACAATCACACCAATGATCAGCAGATTCCTGACAATCTCAATAATACCACGTGCATCCGGTGCGCGCTCTGCGCCATGACCACGATCAACGCCATCACGTTCGCGGATAAATCCGCCGCGCTCGAAGCCGTCAGGCGCGAATCTGCCGCGTTCTATTCCCGCCTCGAAGCGCGCGCGATCCGCATCTGGCAGCCATGTCGCGGCCCATCCTGTCTGCCGCAGCGCAACCAGCGCGGCAACGACGACTGATGCAGCTGCCAGAATGATGAGCACTCGCCAGAGCGTTTTCATCGTCGATCCTCCTGTGTCAGCACCGGCACTGCTGCGAGCGACTCTGCGGGACGGAAGAAGCGTGGAAGACGACGCACAGTCTCAACGATCCAGCGCCAGTGCACTGCAACGTGGAGCCCGATCAAAAAGACCGCCGCATCGGATGCCAGATGGTGGAGTTGGGTCCAGAAGCGATCCCGCTCAAGGCGAATGCCAGTCCACGGCAGCACCGTCTCCGAGATCATCAATCCGGTGAAGATAATCACCGTGAACATAATGAAGAGCAGAACGTTCACCACATAGTTGATGCGGGCGGTTCCCGTTGCCCGCCTGAAGAACTGCCGCGTCACTCCGACGATCCACGTCCAGTGGATCACGAGATGCGTCATCACTGCTGCACCGAATGCGATCCCCAGCCATTCATGAATGGCAATGCCGGTAAAACGCGGTGCAGCGGCAATGAGAAAAGCGATGAATAGCGCCCCGTCGAGCGCCAGATTGGTCAATGTTCGTTGACGGGTCTTCGATCGATGTGTCTTCATAGGTCGCGCCTTTGGATACGATACGATTGCCAGCAATGGCTTCCTGCACCTGTATCGTAGCAGGACCCTCTTCAGAGATTGTTAAGACACGTGGAAGGAATTGTTGGGAAGTTTTACGGCTGAGTGTTCAGATCACCATTGACACTCGCCATATCATGGGATAATATATGAAAAATCATATATTCTTGCAGTCATAGCAACCACTGTGACTCGATCCAGGCGTGGAGACCGTACATACGGCGCCCCATCGGATGCCGTGGGGCTGAAGCCCGCAGCTACCGGGCCGAAGCCCGCCGGCGCAGGTTCGCCGGGATGATGGACTCGAAAACCATAACACATATACCATTTTAGATTGTAGATTTTGGATTGGAGATTGCTGCGATAGCGTTGTGATGCGCTCTGATGAGCGTGCGCATGCGGCTTGTTCAATTCC
>FWWM01006625.1_pt1 | contig 24061 bp, 36 predicted proteins | sample 2228351 | NCBI WGS metagenome assembly FWWM01 (sample SAMEA103939774, study PRJEB20133) | metagenome
ATCCTCCAGTTTTTTTGAAGGATAGTTTCCTATATTGCCTCTTGTTCTTTCAACCTATCTACCACACTAAACCCTGAAGAAGCTTAATCTTGTAATTGAATCTATGACAGGAAAGAAGGTTATTTCTTTTGACTTTAAAAATCCTGAACACACGGAATTGTTGAGTTTATTAAAACAAACTGCATTACAGGCTGGCAAGGCAATAAACAGAACTGGAATTCTGAGACCACGTCCAAATGAAGTAGGGAATGATATAGAGCCATTTATCAAAAAGGCTTTGAACTCTTTGAATCTAAACGCAGATGTTCCTACATCTCCCAGTGGCAGCAAAAAAGCTACTGGATACCCTGATATATTATTCTGGTTCAATAAGAAACCATATTATTTAGAGTGCAAAACCTACAATGCTGAAAATATAGCAACGACCCAACGGAGTTTTTATTTCTCGCCTTCTGATGAGTTCAAGGTTATCTATGATGCACTGCATTTCTTAATGTCCTTTGAGATTTATGTCTCAGGCGAATCTGGCAGAAATCACATTTACAAGTGCAGGCATTACAAAATCTTGTCTTTGGAGTCTCTATCCCTTGATGTCAAATACGAGTTTAATTCTGACAATAAAAGGATGTATTCAGGAGAATCAGGAGCAATAATATTAGACGAAGGGGTAATTAGATAAAATAAAATCAAAGATAAATGTGTAACAAAACATTCCAGCGGATGCGTAATACGCACCGCTGAATTTTAGCGTTAAACCCAGACAATAATGAAGAGGACCTAAAGGCAACCGATGACTCATGCCAGGCAAATATTCGAAGCAGCTGTGTTTGTTTCCCGCAGAAATAATGGAATTTTTACGAGAGAAAAAGTGCGGCAACACCTGCGTATAAGTAGAGATAGATGGATGTCGGGTTATACGGCAATCTTTCAAGGCATGCGAGATGATCACCCTGGACGTGCTCCAGATCCAGGTCCCGAATTCAGAAACGTGTTTCATCGGCTTGAACACGGAAAGTATCAATTGAGCAAAGATGGTGAAATACTCGCCAGCAAATTGGGTATTTAACTACCCAGATGGTGATTTTGAAAGCAGGAGAAATAGAATATAAGATCATTAAGGTTTAACAAGTCAATCAAGGCGACGGGGAATAGCCCCGTCGCCATTTTGCGGAGGTCACTGCCCCCGCGCCTTATTTTTGCGTTACGCCACCAATTATATTTGAAGGGGGCACTACATGGATTGTCTCTTACCCCACATTCGAGATTGGTTTTTACCAAAAAAAGAATATTTCATATCTTTCTCAAAAGCTGACAGTCGTATCGAAGGCTGGTTCAAGGCTGAATTACTCGTTCTGTTTAACAAATTGGCCAAAGAAGGCCGTCTGAAGTATGAACGTGAAGCGAATATAGCCTTGCCCAAGGATGGAAAACGAAAGCAAGTTGACTTTCTGTTTGCAATCGAGGGCGAAAATCATCTCTGCGAACTCAAGGCTCTGTGCATTAGTCAAGCGGCAGGGACACCACGTAATCTTCATTTCTATTTTCGTGATGACCACGTGGGCTTAATCAAGGATTTCAAGAAACTCGATGAGCTACCCCACAAGAACAAATGGTTACTCGCCTTCATCTATCCTTCACCAGATGCCATTGAGTGGAACAAAGTAGTTGGGTCTTTACCCAGTACTTTTAAACACTGGAATGCTATAACAAGGCCACAAGACTTCCCTGAATTCGTTTTCATTTCATTATGGAAGGCCTGAAAAAACGGCGTAACAAAACACTCCAGCGGATGGCTTACAGCCACCGCTGACTTCGGCCGTTAGGCAGGATAAGGGATGAAACGGAAAGACAAGCCTGTTGCTTTGAGGAACGCACCAATGGAATACGCGCCGGCTAATGAACTTGGTGTCGTCTTCCTCTTCGCGTATGTCGCGCGGCGGCTACAATTCCGAATTGAGGAGATACGCCCCAACTTCCCAGACTGCATTGCTTACCGACGACGGGGTGATACGGAGATTTAGATCAAGCGCTTTTCAGACTCACCGCCATGATGCGGGCAAATGTGATGTAATTGTCTGCTGGCATCATGACTGGCCAGATGTGCCAGAAAGACTTGAAGTCATTGAGTTGAAGCGATACTTCGGCGTCTCACGAAAGGTGTGGATCCAACAGGCTATTAAGAGTCAAATGGAGTACCTCGACAAGCACGACCGCATGGAATGGGCACTGTCCAAACGCGCAACGCCCGGAGACGTGCTGTTGATGTACAAGTGCGCGCCGATTTCGGCCATTACCGATGTATTTGTTTTTTCGGGGAAGGAGATTACGCGGGGTTGCGCAGGATGGCGCTACGGTGAAGCGTATTTCGGAGAGATACGAAGGGTATGCAAACTTGCCTCACCCATATTTTTGGATGACCTGCGGAAGCACAAGGTGCTCAAGACGGCTTCCTTCGTCCGCCGGAACATGCAAGGCGTGGGACTGCTGGCAACGGAGTACTGGCCCTACCTGTATGACATGATTCTGGAAAGAAATCCAGCCGTCAACAAGAGACTGGGTAGCCTGAGACCTGACAAACTATAAGATGCCCAACAATCGGCTGCAGCGGACGCGCTACCGCGCTCCGCTGAGCTCGGTGCCGTTAGCCATAAGATAAAAACACATTCATACCAAAATTATTAAGAATATTTCCGCCTTCCATTACCTAATTGAAAAAAGGTAAAATAGCCTCAATGGAACGACTGTGGAATAAAGAAGTTGAACAAAGGTTCTTCAATGAAGCGCAGAAATTTGCTACTCCTGAACAGTTGCTTTATGTTACCGATTCTGGCAAATATGTAGCCTACTGGCCCAAAGGTTATGACGGAGCAAAAAGCACACTTCAAAGCCGAAACGCCCTCATCGGTAATTTTACTGAAAAATGGACTGCTGACTTAATTAATGAGATTGTAAAAGACAAAGGCTTATTTGCTGTTCAAGGGGCTATCTGTAACGAGATCGCCTTATCAAATCAATCCCCTGCTGACGTCGTTATCTCAAGAACCAAAAATATCAATCAAACTCCAGAAGATATTCTTGCGATAATTGAAGTCAAGATGTCTATCGTCTGGAACTGGGAATTTCAAAAAAATAAATCATTGGTCTGCATAGGCGACTACAAAACCCATCAAGGTAACCCAGGCCTCTTACGCTCTGATTCAATGCTCAAGGCTATTGGAAAAAGCATCAATATCAGAGTCTCAAGTTCCAAAGCCTCGAAAATTCCAATTATTATCATGGGGAATACCCCTATCACGAATAGCTACTATTCAAAGGTTGACCACTTGAAAGTTGCTGGAATAGTACAAGGCTTCTGGTCTGTAAACCCTAAACCATTAGATAATGACGGAGAGAATATCAAGAAGACCAACAAACAGGGTTTTTATAGGTTTGACAGCTTTTCTGAACTTAAAAATTCCTTTGAAACTCTGTTATCAGAAGAAAGAAATTATTTTTCAACCATGAAAAGTAAAAAAGAATTAGGTCAAATAATTGAGAAAGCAAATAAAGAACAGACTTATGAAAAGAAAGCAGAAGTTTTCTTAAAATTAATCAATGAGTAATCAAAGCACAGCATTCAGAAGATATAAACGCAATGGCACCAAGACTAGTTCTTTTGGGACGCCGGGCAGGATAAATCATGATTCTACAGAGTTTTATAACAGCAAATTATATAAAGACCAAAAATTTCCTGAGCATGTTAAATTTATTGAAAATCCTATAGCACCTGAAGGTCTTGATAAAATATACTGCAAATCCAGCGAGGTTATGAATGAGATTCCTGATTACAGCGTTCACTTAATGGTTACTTCACCTCCCTACAATGTTAAAAAAGAATATGATGAGGATTTATCATTAAATGAATATAGGACACTATTAAAAGCAGTTTTCAAGGAAACCTATCGAGTCCTTGTTACAGGCGGGAGGGCATGTATTAATGTTGCCAATCTTGGAAGAAAACCTTATATTCCGCTTCATAGCTATATCATTGAAGACATGCTTGATATTGGTTTTTTGATGAGAGGGGAAATCATTTGGAACAAGGCATCAAGTGCGAGCCCTTCAACAGCGTGGGGTAGTTGGCTATCTGCTGGGAATCCTGTATTAAGAGACATTCACGAATATATTTTGGTTTTTTCAAAGGAATCTTTTTCAAGGAAAAAAGGCCGAAAAAATGATACCATTACTAAAGAAGATTTTCTTGAGTGGACAAAAAGCGTTTGGACATTTCCAGCGGTTTCTGCAAGAAGCATCGGTCATCCTGCACCCTTCCCTGAAGAATTACCGCATAGATTAATTCAACTATATACCTATAAAGATGATATTGTTTTAGACCCATTTTGCGGTAGTGGAACCACTTGCCTTGTTGCCTTGAAAGATGGACGGCATTATATCGGATATGATATTGAACCTTCCTATGTTAAATTAGCAAATAAGAGAATTACAGAATACTTAGACCAACTAAATATTTTGAAAATAAACAGCTTACGAAAGCATTATAAAAAATGTGTAACCACATCTGTCCAAAATAAAGATTAACATTTTAGAATATCTTGGACAGCAATGATGTGTAACAAAACATTCCAGCGGATGCGTAATACTCACCGCTGAATTTTGGCGTTAGCCGGCCAGAAGCAGAAATAGAAGCCAACAACGGACAGCTAACAACAGCATTCAGCTGATGCTCTGCCGTCCGCCGCTGACTTTCATCGTTGAAGCCGTAGAAAAAGTTCTGAGACATAAATACTCACAAGGCATCGTGAAATGGATATAAAGGAAAAAGACAAAGTAATAATAGAGCAAGAAGAAAAGTAGGTTGAGACCATCAGAGGCAACGTAAAGAGGATAAAGAGATGGGCCCAGGCAACTCGTTGACTAAAAATCAGACGATGTTCTAAAATTCATCATGCATTCCGATTTTGTCCCTCTTCATCTTCATACTGAATACAGCCTGCTTGACGGAGCTATAAGGATAGACAACCTTATAGACAAGGCCATCGAATACCGTCTCCCTGCTATTGCCATTACAGACCATGGAAACCTCTTTGGTGCGATCGATTTCTACAGGAAGGTTTCAAATGCAGGGATGAAACCAATAATAGGATGTGAGGTGTATGTTGCAAGGAACAGCCGCTTTGAAAAGGGCGCATCAAAAGGCCAACAGGAAGCACCATTCCACTTGATACTCCTGTGTAAGGATATGGATGGCTATAGAAACCTCGCCACACTTATAAGTAAGGCATATATTGAGGGATTTTATTACAAGCCAAGAATTGATAAAGACCTTCTTTCTCAGTACAGTGGCGGTCTTATCGGTCTGTCATCCTGCATGAAGGGTGAGGTGCCCTATTATCTATCACTCGGAATGACCGATAAGGCAAGGGAAGCAGCCCTTACCTATAAGGGTATCCTTGGCCCTGACAACTTCTTCATTGAGATACAGGCAAACGAACTACCTGAACAGGATGAGATAAACAGACAGTTAATAGAATTAAGCCGTGAACTCCATATAGGGCTTGTAGCAACCAATGATTCACACTATTTAAAAAGAGAAGATGCAAAGGCACATGATGTCCTCCTCTGCATTCAGACAGGAAAAACACTAAAGGATGCAGAGAGGATGAGGTTTGCAAAGGATACCTTTTATCTTAAGAGTCCTGAGGAAATGTGGATGGCTTTTAAGGATATACCTGAGGCAATTAAGAATACAAGATTGATAGCTGAAAGATGTAACCTTGATTTCAGATTTGATGAATTTCGCTTGCCTCACTATGAAGTCCCTGATAATGAGGATTCGAATAGTTATCTGAAGAGACTCGCTGAGGAGGGACTTAAAAAGAAGCTAAACAGGACACCACCTGATAATTACAGGAAGAGACTCGAAAGTGAACTCAAGACCATAGAGGCAATGGGCTTTTCTTCTTACTTCCTTATAGTATGGGATTTTATCATGTATGCAAAAAGAAAGGGTATACCTGTGGGGCCTGGCAGGGGCTCTGCTGCAGGTAGCCTCGTGGCATACAGTCTTGACATAACCGAGATAGACCCTATCAGGTACGGCCTGATCTTTGAGAGGTTTTTGAATCCTGAAAGGGTAAGCATGCCTGATATAGATATTGATTTTTGCATGGACAGGAGGGCTGAGGTTATAGATTATGTCTCAAATAAATACGGAAAGGATCGTGTGGCACAGATTATAACATTCGGTACAATGAAGGCCAGGGCCGCAATAAGGGATGTTGGAAGGGCAATGAACATACCCTATGCAGAGGTCGACAAAGTAGCAAAACTCATCCCATCCGACCCCAAGATTACTATAAAAAAAGCCCTCGAGATAGAACCAGCGTTGAAGCAACTAGCGGAAGAGAGACAGGAGATGGGTGAATTGATAGGGATCGCCCAGAAACTTGAAGGCCTCTCAAGACACGCATCAACTCACGCTGCAGGTATAGTGATATCACCTGAAACGCTCACTGATATTTTACCACTTTATAAGGCCCCTAACGAAGAGGCAGTAACCACGCAGTATGACATGGGTGCAATAAAGCGGCTGGGGCTTTTAAAGTTTGACTTCCTGGGCCTTAAAACCCTGACCATCATTAATAAGGCGGAAAGGCTCATAAATGACTCTCTTAATGAGAAAACTACAAAGCCATTCTCTATAAAGGATATACCGCTGGATGATGGAGAGACCTTTGAACTTCTCAGTTCAGCAAAAACAACAGGTGTATTTCAACTTGAGAGTTCGGGCATGAGGGATATCCTTGTGAGGTTAAGGCCTGAGTGTTTTGAGGATCTGATTGCGCTTGTTGCCCTATACAGACCAGGGCCACTTGGTAGCGGAATGGTTGATGAATTCATTAAAAGCAAAAGGGGACAGGATCCAAACTCGAAACAAACAGGCAGCCTCAAAAGACTTGCCATGCCCCAGCTGGATAAGATACTGGATGAGACACACGGGATAATACTCTATCAGGAGCAGGTCATAGAGATAGCCCATAAACTCGCAAACTTTACGCTCTCACAGGCTGATATATTAAGGAAGGCAATGGGAGGGAAAGACCCGGAGGAGATGGAAAAACTTAAGAATACGTTCCTTGAGGGTCTTAAGTCAAAACGGATATCAGAAAGAAAGGCCGAAACACTCTACAACCTCATACTGCAGTTTGCTCAATACGGTTTTAATAAATCACACTCTGCTGCCTATGCCCTCATTGCCTACAGGACAGCCTATCTCAAGACCCATTATCCTGTAGAATTCATGGCTGCATCCTTGAGTGCTGATATGGATAACACAGATAAGGTAGTCTCATATATTAACGAATGTAAAGAGATGGGAATAGAGGTCCTGCCACCTGATATAAATGAAAGCAACAGGGAATTCACTGTTACAGGCAGGGCAATTCGTTTTGGCCTTGAGGCGGTTAAGGGTGTTGGCAGTTCTGCCATAGATGCAATAATCACATCAAGGGAAGGTGGAAGATTCTCTTCGTTCTTTGATTTCTGTTCAAGAATTGACACAAGACGTATAAATAAGAAGGTGATCGAAAGCCTTATAAAGGCAGGGGCTCTTGACTCCATGGGGAAGAGGGCACAGCTTATGAGTAGCATCGACAACTTTGTTGACACTGCCACAAAGTTCCAGAGAGAAAAGTCTTCAGGCCAGAGAAGCATGTTTGATATGCACACCCCTGTCCTCGTAGAGCTTCCGGATGTTAAGGAATGGAGTGAGACAAGAAGACTAATGATGGAGAAAGAGACACTCGGCTTTTATATAACAGGACACCCTCTAAGCAGATACAGAGAAGAAATCGAGAAACTATGTCTCACCCCTATAAACAAATTGAGAGAACTTCATGATAAGGATAATGTAAACATCGGTGGTATAGTAAGGTGCATCAAACAAATACAGACCCGAAAAGGAGAGAGGATGGCTTATTTAACTATAGAAGACCTCTATGGAACAGCAGAGCTTATTCTATTTCCTGATATCTACAGAGACTCTGATCTTATCCTCTCAATGGACAAACCCATAGTTGTAAATGGTAACATAGATAAGACCGACAAGGGGTTAAAGGTAATTGCAAGGAAGATAGATATAATCGATAACGCTAGGGAGGTAATCAAAGTTGTGAACGACAATACAGAAGCAACAACCATTTACAGGTTACTAACACTCACAATCTCTAATACAATAGAGACAAATAACCTCCTAAAACTCAAAGATATCTTTAATAGACATGTAGGTGACTGCCGTGTTTATATAAGGATTGTTGCACCAGGGGAGTGGGAGACACTATTACAAACAGATCGAAGCGTCCTTCCATCAAAGGAGATGCTCTCAGAGGTCGAGATGCTCCTTGGTAAGGGAACAGCGGTATTACATTAAATTAAAAAATCAAAATTCAAAAATTTTTGCATTTTACATTTTAAACTTTGAATCTGTGCAGAGCGAATTATGCATTACTACCTTGATTTTGAAAGACCTGTTGCTGAGTTAGAGAATAAGATAGAAGAACTCAAGCGCCTTGCCGACGGCAGGGACATGAATATAGCAGATGAGATAAAGAAGTTAGAAAAGAAGGCAAGACACCTGAGGGCTGATATCTTTTCTCGTTTAACACCATGGCAGAAGACCCTTATTGCAAGACACCCTGAGAGACCACATACAATAGACTATATAAAACTCCTAACAGAGGAGTTTATTGAACTTCATGGTGATAGAAAATTCTCAGATGATCCCGCAATCATAGGTGGCATTGCTAAATTTCAGGGCATCCCTGTTGTCATACTCGGCCATGAAAAAGGAAGAAGTACAAAGGAGAGGATATGGAGAAACTTTGGTCAGCCTCATCCTGAAGGCTACAGGAAGGCCTTGAGGATAATGAGGTTTGCTGAAAGACTCAAAAAGCCAATAATAACATTTATAGATACGCCCGGTGCTTATCCAGGGATCGGTGCAGAAGAGAGGGGACAGGCAGAAGCAATTGCAAATAACCTCTTCGAGATGTTTAATCTAAAAACACCCATAATAGCGATTGTAATTGGGGAAGGTGGTAGTGGTGGAGCACTTGCCATGGGTGTGGCTGACAGGATCCTTATGCTCGAACATTCTATCTACTCCGTAATCTCTCCAGAAGGCTGTGCAGCGATACTCTGGAAGAAAAACAATGTAAATGTTGGTCAGGAGGAATATGAAAAGGCATCAGAGGCCTTAAGAATAACAGCCCAGGATTTATATGAAATGGGTATAATTGATGAGATAATCCCCGAACCAACAGGTGGAGCACACAGGAATTACAACGATATTGCAGAATCAATGAAAAAGGTGCTGAGGAAACATCTCCATCAGTTGATGGAAAGCACATTGGATCTTCTGCTTGAAGAAAGGTATAAGAAATTCAGAGGTATGGGAATATTAAAAAGGGTTTAATCTTATTAAGAGCCTTCCTTCTTCTCTTTATTGGCCTTCTTTTTATCCTTCTTCTCTACCATGGATTCATAATCGACAAACTCGATTACCGCCATTGTGGAATTGTCCCCAGGCCGAAATCTTGTCTTTATAATTCTGAGATATCCACTATCCCTGTGAGCTATCTTTGGTGCAATGTTATCAAAGAGTTTATTAATCACCTTCTTGTTGGGCAAATAGGAGAGTGCGAGCCTTCTTGAGTGCAGGTCACCCCTCTTACCAAGGGTAATAATACGTTCAGCAAGCCTCTTTGCCTCTTTTGCCTTGGCTAGTGTCGTCTCTATCTTAAGATGTTCAAAGAGGGATGCAACTAGACCCCTGAGGAGCGCCTTTCTCTGGTTTGTATTCCTTCCAAGACCCCTTCCCGAAACCCTATGACGCACTGCCCCCCCCTTCTTGCCCTCCAGAAGCCTGAAGTGCCTCAGGATCAATCCTCATATTAAAACGCAGGCCCATTGTGGCAAGAACCTCTTTTATTTCATCCAGCGATTTCCGTCCGAAGTTCTTTGTCCTCAACATCTCCTGCTCTGTCATTTGAACAAGGTCAGCAATGGTGCGAATATCTGCATTCTTAAGACAATTATATGCTCTGACTGAAAGCTCAAGCTCATCAACACTCTTTAAGAGGTTTTTGTTAAGAAGCACCTCACTATCATTAGGATTATTTCTGACTGTAACAACCCTCTTCTCCTCTTCAGCATCCTCTTCAAGCTCTTCAAGGCTGAAAATGGAGATATATCCACTGAGGATGTTAGCAGCCTGTGTCACAGCTTGTTGAGGAGTTATACTACCATCGGTCCACACCTCCATGATAAGTTTATCATAGTTTGTGGAACGACCAACTCGGGCTGACTCGACCCAGAAATTTACCTTTCTTATGGGTGTAAAAATTGAATCAACGGAAATTAGATCAATAGGTTGTTCCTCCTCCTTGTTGGTTTCTGCTGGAACATAGCCCCTGCCCTTCTTCAATATTAACTCCATCTTCAACTCAGCATCCTTATCCAGTGTGGCTATATGTTGTCGAGGTGTAAGTATTTTGACATCCGCAGTTGTAACTATATCCTTACCCTTCACCTCAGTTGGACCCTTGACATCTATGGAAACCACCTTGGATGTATTGGAATACATCTTGAACCTTAACTGTTTGATATTAAATATAATGTCAACCACATCTTCCTTAACTCCAGGCAGGGTAGAGAATTCATGAAGCACACCCGGAATCCTTATGCCTACTACAGCTGCGCCCTCAATAGATGAGAGAAGGCACCTCCTCAATGCATTTCCTATAGTGGTTCCGAATCCCCTCTCAAATGGCTCGGCAACCAACTTCCCGTAGGAATCTGTAAGGCTTTCAGGCTCGAAATGAATCTTTTCAGGCAAGTGAAAGCCCTTCTTCCTTAAATCCATTAGGCCTCCTTATTTAGTCATCCCCCCATCCTCTGATCGACTCAGAGGATTGGGGAATCCAGTTCTTTAGTTTCCCCGATTTAATCGAGAGACAGCATCTGGATTGCCCGGTCAAGTCTGGCAATGACATCTCTATCATTCTTTGTGTCGATTTGCTGGCATGTATATTTCATCTTGAATATAACTCGACTATCAGGTGTTCCTGAATCGGTAGCGCTATTTCATCCCTTGCAGGCAGATGAAGAATCCTGCCCCTTAGATTGTCCACATCCATTTCCATCCATGACGGAAATCCCCTGTGCCCCATTTTTGCTATATTTTCTTGGATGATACCGAGTTTCTTGCTCGATTCCCTCAACTCCACCACATCACCGGCTTTGATCAGATAAGAGGGAATATTAACCTTCCTCCTGTTTACTGTAAAATGTCCATGTGTAACAAGCTGTCTTGCCTGTCTGCGATTTGACGCAAAACCGAGACGATAGACCACATTATCAAGACGCCGTTCCAGTAATTGTAGAAGATTGTCTCCTGTAACGCCTTTCTTCATGTCAGCTATATAAAAATAATTTTTAAATTGCCTTTCAAGTACATTGTATATTTCCTTGCCCTTCTGCTTTTCCCTCAACTGAAGTGCATAATCAGATAATTTTTTCCTGCGATGGCCGTGTTGTCCGGGTGCATATCTCCTCCTCTCAACAGCACATTTATCCGTATAACACCTGTCTCCCTTTAAGAAGAGTTTTTCACCTTCTCTCCTGCAAAGTCTGCACAGTGCCCCTGTATATCTTGCCATTATACCCTTCTCCTCTTTGGTGGTCTTGTGCCATTATGCGGAACAGGGGTTGTATCCTTTATAAGCTTTATCCCTAACCCTGCAATCTGGAGCGCCCTGATCGCAGATTCTCTGCCAGCACCAGGACCTTTTACATAAACATCAACCTCGCGCAACCCCAGCCCCATCGCCTTCTTGGCTGCAGCGGTTGAGGCGATCTGTGCTGCATAAGGTGTTCCCTTCCTTGAGCCCTTAAACCCTTGTGAACCAGATGATGACCATGCAATCACGTTACCATTGCGGTCAGTGATTGTAATAATGGTATTGTTAAAGGTTGCTTGGATGTAAGCTGCACCTGAATGCACTACCTTCTTTTCTTTTTTTCCTGTTTTTCTTTTGGCCATTATACCCTCTTCTTCATGCCACCAACGGACTTCCTCGGCCCTTTACGTGTTCGGGCATTTGTCCTCGTCCTCTGCCCTCTGACTGGTAAACCCATCCTATGCCTAAGTCCTCTGTAGCATCCAATGTCTTGTAATCTCTTTATATTCATTGCTATCTCGCGCCTCTTGTCTCCCTCCACCTTATACTCATTATCTATCTTTGCCCTAATCTTCATCCCCTCTTCATCTGTAAGATCCCTGACTTTTTTATTTGGATCAAGACCAATGTCCCTTATGATCCTTCTGGCAGAGGATCGGCCTATACCAAATATCCTCGTGAGGCCTACCTCTATCCTCTCATGCCTTGGTAAATCAACCCCTGCTATCCTCAATCTAACCTCCCTTGTGCTTAATGCAACTGCTTACTGCCTATTTTTTCACCCCTGTCTCTGTTTATGCTTTGGGTTACTGCATATAACCCTGACCACACCCTCTCTCTTAATAACCTTGCACTTTGAACATATAACCTTAACAGATGATCGAACCTTCATTTTTAATTCCTTTAAAATTTACTATAGTCGTAAACTATAATTTTGAATTTTATTTAAATCTATATGTTATCCTGCCCTTTGTAAGATCATATGGTGAGAGTTCAACCATTACCTTATCACCTGGTAGTATCTTAATAAAATGCATGCGCATCTTACCTGAAACATAAGCCAGTATCCTTTGTCCACTCTCAAGCTCAACTCTAAACATTGCATTTGGCAGGTTCTCAATAATAGTCCCCTGAACCTCTATTGCTTCTTCTTTTGGCATATTCAGAATTTTACATTATAAAAACTTTTCATAATTTAGTCAAGATAAGGGGGCCATCTGAGGTAATAGCAATCGTATGCTCAAAATGTGCGGAGAGGCTTCCATCCTTGGTTACCGCTGTCCAGCCATCGCTTAAAATCTTCACCTCCCAGTCACCAACATTAACCATGGGTTCAATAGCCAGTGTCATACCCTCTCTGAGAAGAGGGCCTTCCCCTTTTTTTCCAAAATTCGGGACCTGTGGCTCCTCATGGAGTTCCCTTCCTATTCCATGCCCCACAAAATTCCTCACTACCGAAAAGCCACTCTTTTCCACATAATCCTGGATTGCATAGGATATATCAAAGACCTTGTTTCCGGCAACAGCATTCCCTATGCCCTTGTAAAGAGCATCTTCTGTAACCTTAAGCAACCTTTTTGCAATATCATCAGGCTCTCCAACAGGAAAGGTTATTGCCGCATCTCCATAAAATCCTTTATAGTAAACACCTATATCAAGGCTTATAATATCTCCGCTCTTTAACCTCCTTAAAGAGGATGGTATCCCATGGACAACCTCCTCATTTACAGAGGCACATAAACTGGCTGGGAATCCTCTGTAACCCTTGAATGCGGGACGGGCCTTCTTTGATGTAATGTAAGAGTCTGCAAATTCATCAATCTCCTTTGTGGTTATATCAGGTGCAATAATCTTCCTTATCTCCCCAAAAACCTCTGCAACAATATGGCAGGCCTCTGCCATCCTTTTTATCTCATCTAAAGACTTAAGTATTATCAATGATCATTTTCAGTTTTGAATTTTGAATTTTTTAACCCCTTCTCCCACGCATCCTCCCCTTCTTAAGAAAGCCATCATATGAACGTGTAACAAGATGAGACTCTATCTGTGAGGTGGTATCAAGGGCAACACCAACAACGATAAGCAAAGATGTGCCTCCAAAATAAAAAGGCACATTAAAATATCTTATAAGCAATTCTGGTAATACACACACAGTTGATAGATAAACAGCTCCACCAAAGGTTATCCTCGCAAGGACACGATATATATAATCCGATGTCTTCTGTCCGGGCCTCACGCCAGGGATAAACCCTCCATATTTCTTAAGATTGTCTGCAATATCGACAGGATTGAAGATAATTGCAGTATAGAAATAGCAGAAGAATACAATCATCCCTATATAAAGCATGGTATAAATAATCGAACCTGGGGTAAGCTGTCTTGCAACGGTCTGAACCCAGGGTATTGAGATAAAACCAGCTATTGTTGCTGGAAACATCAATATAGAAGATGCAAAAATAGGTGGGATAACACCTGCTGTATTTACTCTTAAGGGAAGATGGGTACTCTGACCGCCATAAACCTTCCTCCCAACCACCCTCTTTGCATACTGTATTGGTATCTTTCTTTGCCCTCTTTCTACAAATATAATAATCCCAATGACTGCCACCATCATCACTATTAGGAAGAGTAGGAAGATGACATTTAGCTCTCCTGCCCTTAGAAGAGAGACTGTACTTATAACCGCATTTGGAAATCTTGCAACAATACCCGCAAAGATAATCAATGATATACCATTTCCAATGCCACGTTCTGTTATCTGCTCACCAAGCCACATTATGAATGCTGTGCCCGATGTCATTGTTATCATGGTAAGAAGCCTGAAAGACCAACCTGGATTCTGTACAAATGCTCCCTGACTCATGCTCTCAATCCCGACAGCAATACCAAAGGACTGGATAGCACTTATCAGGACCGTTCCATAACGCGTATACTGAGTGATCTTCTTCCTTCCTGCTTCGCCCTCCTTTGCAAGCTTCCCCAAAGAGGGGATAACAACTGTAAGAAGCTGAAGGATGATCGATGCGCTTATATAGGGCATTATCCCGAGTGCAAAGATAGTCGCCCTGGATAAAGCACCACCAGAGAACATATCAAAGAAACCCATTAATGCCCCGCCCCTGTCAATGAGGAACTTACTTAATTCCTCTCCGTTAATCCCTGGAGTGGGTATATGGGCACCAACCCTGTAGACAGCCAGAAGTGCAAGGGTAAATATTATCCTGCTTTTGAGCTCGGCTATCTTAAAGATGTTATGAAAGGTGTTGACAATACTCAATTCAAATAATCTCTATATTCCCCTTAGCCTGAATAATCTTTTCCTTCGCAGATTTGCTGAAGGCGTGTGCCTTAACCGTTATCGACCTTGTAAGTTCTCCTTCTCCAAGAACCTTTATTCCATCCATTATATCCTTTACAATGCCCTTCTCCATCATAAGTTCTGGGGTTATAACTGATTCAGAGAGTTTATTAAAGGAACCTACATTTACAATTGCATATCTCCTCTGAAAGATATTACTAAAACCCCTCTTTGGGATCCTCCTGTATAGTGGCATTTGGCCACCCTCAAAACCAGGTTTTACACCACCTCCACTCCTTGCCTTCTGCCCTTTATGCCCTCTACATGAGGTCTTCCCATGTCCTGAACCCACACCCCTACCAACCCTCTTCTTTTTCTTCTTACAACCTGGCACCGGCTGAAGATCAGATAATTTCATCTCTCCGCACCTTCTTCCATATCTTCTACTTTTACCATATGAGATACCTTTTTTATCATTCCCATGATTGAGGAAGCATCATTATGAATAACGCTCTGATTAAGTCTCCTTAAACCAAGTGCCCTAACAATTCTTCTTTGTTTCTCTGGCCTTCCTATAAGACTTCTCTTAAGCGTTATCTTAAGCATCCTTGCCTTCTTCATTAGCTGTCTCCTCTTCCTTTCCCCCTGTATCACCACTCCGTCTTGAAAGGATTGTTGTATCCTTTAATTGTAAGAGACCCTCGAAAGTAGCCCTGACTGTGTTGAATGGATTCCTGCTACCAAGGGACTTTGCAACAACATTTCTTATACCTGCAACCTCCATTACTGCCCTTACAGGACCACCTGCGATAATACCCGTTCCCTCTCTAGCAGGGAGCATGACAACCTTGCCTGCACCATATCTGCCTATAATCTTGTATGGGATCGTCCCATCCTTTACGGGCACCCTTATCAAGGACTTTTTTGCATGCTCAAATGCCTTTCTTATAGCCTCAGGCACTTCATTAGCTTTACCTTTACCAAAACCAACATGGCCATTATCATCACCAACAACAACGAGTGCGCTGAAGGAGAATCGCCTTCCTCCTTTTACAACCTTTGCTACCCTATTTATATATACAACCTTATCCTTTAATGTAAGAGCCTCTGGATCAATCCTCTCCACCATACCTCCCTAAATCTAAAATTCCAATCCGCCTTCCCTTGCCGCCTCGGCAAGGGCCTTTACCCTGCCATGATAGAGATAGCCACTTCTGTCAAACACAACCTTCTTAACCCCTCTATCTACCGCTCTTCTGGCTATCAATGCACCAACCACCTTTGAAACATCTATATTACCACCTCTCTTAAGTTTGCCCTTTAATTCTTTATCAATACTGGATGCAGAAACGAGTGTCCTTCCTGTTGTATCATCAATAATCTGTGCATATATATGCTTGTTACTCCTGAATACATTTAATCTCGGTCTTTCAGGTGTCCCAAAGACCTTTTTTCTAACCCTGATATGGCGCCTCTCTCTTGCATCCTTGACAAATATGCTCAAAGCTTCTATCCTCCGTAATTACTTCTTCCCTGTCTTCCCCGGTTTGAGTTTGATGTATTCGTTAGTATATCTAATACCCTTACCTTTGTAAGAGTCAGGTGGCCTGAGAGAACGAATATCTGAAGCAACCTGGCCTATCAATTGTTTATTTATACCTTTAAGGGTAAGCTGAGTCTGCTTCCTGTCGACCTCAGCGCTTATTCCTTGAGGGAGATCAAACTCAACAGGCGTGGAATAACCAAGAGTAAATGTAATCTTACTACCCTGAACCTGGGCCCTGTAGCCAACCCCTGTAATCTCAAGTACCCTCTGATATCCTTCACTTACTCCCCTTACCATATCCGCAATGATATTCCTCGTTGTTCCATGAAGGGCCTTTATCTTCTTCATATCTGATGATCTCTCAACCGCGATACCCTTATCCTGTATAGAGACATTTATACCAGAAGGTATATCCCATCTAAGCTCACCGAGTGGTCCCTTTACAGTTATTGAGTCTCCGTCTCTACTAACCTCTACAGAATCTGGTAAACTTATCGGTTTTTTCCCTATCCTTGACATCTTGTCTCCAAAATCAAAAATGCAAAATTAAGGAATTCTTATTATTAATTTTGAATTCTCTTTTACCATATATAACACAACAACTCTCCGCCTACCCCTTCCTGCCTGCATATGTCATCTGGAAGCACACCCTTTGGGGTTGAAAGTATTGCCAACCCATAACCACCCATCACAAGTGGTATCTCATCCTTACCAACATAAACCCTTCTTCCAGGTCTGCTTATCCTCTTGATCCCGTCTATGACCCTTCCATTACCATTGACATACTTCAAGAATATCCTTATAGTATTTTGTCTGTTATCCTTTAACACCTTATAGGCCTTTATAAACCCCTTATCTTTGAGTATCTTCGTTATCTCCAGTTTTAATTTTGAGGCAGGGATATCCACCTTTTCATGTCTTGCCATGTTAGCATTCCTAATCTTTGTAAGCATCTCAGCAATCGTATCTGTAGTCATATATCTTCACCTCACCAACTGGATTTTGTTACCCCAGGGATCTGGCCTTTCAAGGCAAGTGTCCTGAAACATATCCTGCACATCCCGAATCTCCTCAGATAACCTCTTGGTCTTCCACATATAGCACACCTGTTATATGCCCTAACCTTAAACTTTGGTGGCCTTTTCGCCTTTTCCATGAGACATTTTTTCGCCATTCCTGATCCTTTACCTCTATCTAATTTCTAAAAGGCATCCCTATCTCCTTCAGTAGTGCCTTCCCTTCCTTATCCGTCTTTGCAGTTGTAACAATAATTATGTCCATTCCGTGAATACTCACAACCTTATCGTAGTTAATCTCAGGGAATATTATCTGCTCACCTATACCAATAGCATAATTGCCCCTGCCATCAAAAGATCTTGAGGAGAGACCCTTAAAATCCCTCTTCCTCGGTAAGGCAAGACTGATAAATCTATCAAGAAACTCGTACATTTTATCGCCCCTAAGTGTAACCTTACATCCAACAGGCATACCCTTACGGAGTTTGAAGCTTGCTATAGATTTTTTTGCCCTTGTTATAACCGGTGCCTGCCCTGTTATGATAGCCAGTTCCTTTACAGCAGCATCAAGGTATTTTATATCCTGTACCGCCTCACCCATCCCTACATTTAATACAATACATCTAAGCCTCGGCACCTCCATAACATTCTTATAAGAAAATTGTTTCATAAGTGCAGGAACAACCTCCTTATAATACCTCTCCTTCAGTCTTGCCATATCTCTATTCTATTACCTCCCCGCACTTCTTGCAATTCCTCATCTTTCTACCATCTTCTAAGAATGTATGGCCAATTCTTGTTGGCTTCTCACACTTTGGACATATGAGCATAATATTTGAACGGTGAAGAGGAGCCTCCCTCTCTATAATCCCGCCCTGTCTGTATCTTGGACTTGGCTTCATATGTCTCTTGATAATATTTATCCCTTCAATAGTGACCCTTTGCTTCCCGCGATCTACAGTAAGCACCCTACCCCTCTTACCCTTTTCATCACCTGATATCACTATTACTGTGTCATTCTTTCTTATGCCCAAACCCATAAATCACCAAAAAATTAAAAAACCTCAAAATTAAAGAATTCCATAATTTTATCTTTGATTTTTATATTTTAAGCTTTTATATAACCTCAGGTGCAAGGGAAACGATCTTCATAAACTCCTTCCACCTCAATTCACGTGCTACAGGCCCGAAGACCCTTGTACCAATAGGGTCACCCTCGGCGTTTATGAGAACCACTGCATTCTGGTCAAATCTTATATACGACCCATCGGATCTTCGCAACTCTTTTTTTGTCCTAACAACCACTGCCTTTGCAACAGTACCTTTTTTTATGTTACTTTCAGGAATCGCCTCCTTTACACTCACCACTATCCTGTCCCCTATCCTTGCATATCTCCTGAAAGAACCACCTATCACCCTTATACACTGAACCTTCTTAGCACCAGAGTTATCAGCAACATCAAGTATACTCTGAACCTGTATCATGACCCTTCCCTCCTTATAATATCAAGGACCTTCCATCTCTTGTCCTTGCTAAGGGGCCGGGACTCTATTATAGAGACGATATCTCCAACCTTGCATCTGTTTTCCTCATCATGAGCCTTAAATCTGGTTATCATCTTTACGGTCTTTTTATATACAGGATGTTGTGTTAGTCTTGTAACAGCAACTACAACCGTTTTATTCATCTTATCACTTATTACCTTACCAGTATAAATCTTCTTTGGCATCGTTACTCCGTCCGCATCTTTTCTTTTAGCTTTTCATTAATTACCGTCAGAACCCTCGCTATATCCTTTCGAACCTCCTTAATCCTCTTCGGATTCTGGAGTTCCCCTGTAACCTTCTGAAACCTTAAGTTAAAGAGTTCCTTTCTGAGGTTTATCTCTTTCTCTCTTAATTCCTCGATGGTGGACTCCTTCAATTCAGAGGTCTTCCTCATACAGCGCCACCTCTCTTGACAAACTTGGTGGATATCGGAATTTTATAGGACGCAAGCCTTAGGGCCTCCCTTGCCACATCCTCACTCACGCCTGCCATCTCATATAGTATCCTTCCAGGCCTTACAACCGCCACCCATGACTCTGGTGAACCCTTGCCCTTGCCCATCCTGGTCTCCGCAGGTTTCTTTGTCAAAGGCTTATCAGGGAATATGCGTATCCATACCTTACAACCCCTCTTTACATGTCTTGTAATCGCTACCCTTGCAGCCTCTATCTGACGACTCGATATCCAGCCTGGTTCAATGGCCTTTAGTGCATATTCACCAAAGGCTATCTCAGAGCCACGATACGCCCTACCATCCATGCGCCCCTTCATCATCTTCCTGAATTTAACCTTCTTTGGCATCAACATGGGGAATTCTCCTTATACAACCCCGCCACCTTTTAGTTGTGTCTCGGCAGGCTCCTGCCAGACATCACCTTTATATATCCAGACCTTAATACCAACCCTTCCGTAGGTAGTCTTTGCCTCTGCAAGACCGTAATCTATATCAGCCCTGAAGGTATGAAGTGGAACCCTTCCCTCTCTGTACCATTCTGTCCTTGCTATCTCAGCACCAGCGAGTCTTCCAGCACATGAGACCTTAACCCCAAATGCACCAAATCTAAATGCTGAAGCTACAGCCTTCTTCATTGCCCTTCTAAAAGCAACCCTCTTTTCAATCTGCATGGCAATATTCTCAGCAACCAACTGCGCATCCACTTCAGGCTTTCTTATCTCCTTGATGTCAACCGTTACCTCTTTACCTGTCATCGTCTCAATTTCTTTCTTTAATCTGTCAACCTCAGCACCCCTTTTGCCTATAATAATACCTGGTCTTGCAGTATGTATGATCACCCTTAACTTCTGCCCTGTTCTTTCAATCTCAATCTTTGGGACACCTGCATGATAGAGTTTCTCCTTGATATATCGCTGTATAGCCAGATCCTCGTGAAGTAAATCCTTATAGCCCTTTTTAGCAAACCACCTGGAATCCCATGTCTTTATGATCCCAACTCTCATTCCTATTGGATGCGTCTTCTGTCCCAAACTACCTCCCTTGCATTTTGTTTATTCTTCCAAAATCAACGTTATATGACTCGTCCTCTTCTTTATTATATTTGCCCTGCCCATGGCACGAGGCATTATCCTCTTCATTGCAGGCCCCTGGTCAACAAATACCTTTGTTATCATCATTGACTCAGGATCAGCCACCTTCTTCTGTTCTGCATTAGCCATGGCAGACCTCAAGACCTTTGCGACAATCCTTGCTGAACTGTGAGGAAGAAACTTCAGGCTTACAATAGCATCACCAGCCCTCTTCCCCTTTATGAGAGAAACAACCCTCCTCGCCTTTCTTGGCGAAACCCTCGCGTATCTCAATATAGCTCTTGATTCCATGGCGATTATTTCTTCTTGGTCGCTTCAGCCTTCTTCTCCCCAGAATGTGCCCTGAATGTCCTTGTAGGAGAAAATTCACCAAGTTTGTGTCCTACCATATTCTCCGTGATATACACAGGAATAAATTTCTTTCCGTTATGTACCGCAATTGTATGACCAATGAATTCAGGGATTATCGTTGACCTCCTTGACCATGTCTTGATTAATCTCCTCTCATTCTTCTCATTCATCTCATGGATACGTTTCATGAGTTTTAAGTCAACATATGGGCCTTTTTTCAGCGACCTTGCCAATGATAATCCTCCTTTTATTTACCCCTTCTCTTAACAATAAATTTATCAGTCCTCTTATTCTTTCTTGTCTTTATACCTTCGGGTTTCCCCCACGGTGACACAGCAGGCCTACCGCCTGAGCTCTTCCCCTCACCACCACCGAGTGGATGGTCAATAGGATTCATTGCAACACCTCTTACATGAGGTCTTTTACCAAGATAACGGTTTCTACCTGCCTTTCCAACTGAGATATTCTCCCAATCAACATTACTCACCTGACCAATCGTTGCCATACAATCCGATGGTATATATCTAACCTCAGAGGATGAGAGTTTTACCTGACACATATCCTCATCCTTTGCCACAAGCTGTGCATAAGTACCAGCGCTCCTTACAAGTTTAGCACCCTCACCTGCCCTGAGTTCTATATTGTGTATAATCGTTCCAAGGGGGATATTCTTCAATGGCATGGCATTACCATCCCTCAACTCAACGTCCTCTCCTGACATCAGCCTATCCCCTACCTTTAATCCAAGAGGAGCAATTATATATCGTCTCTCACCATCAGCGTACCTGAGCAGTGCAACACGGGCAGATCTATTGGGGTCGTACTCTATAGTTTCAACCACAGATGGAATATTAAACTTGTCTCTTTTGAAATCAATAAGACGGTATGCCCTCTTATGACCACCACCCCTCTGCCATACTGTTACACGGCCTGCGTTGTTCCTTCCGCCAGAAGACCTCAGCGGCATTACAAGGGGTTTGTAAGGCCTATTAGTTGTAATCTCTGCAAAATCAGTTCCACTCTTAAAACGTGAACCCGGTGATGTTGGTTTAAATTTCCTTATCCCCATCTAAACACCCTCGATGAAATCTAATTTTTCTCCTTCTTTAAGCGTCACTATTGCCTTCTTCCAATCAGATCTCTTGCCTTCATACCTGCCCATTCGTTTCTTTTTACCTTTACAGGTCATTGTCCTTACATTATCGACCTTTACCTTGAATATCTCCTCTACCGCTCTCTTTATCTCAATCTTATTAACATCACTCGCCACCCTAAAAAGGACCTGGTTATTGGTCTCCTTAAGAATGGTGCCTTTCTCTGTTAATAGTGGTCCTCTCAGAACCTCATAGGATGTCTTCATCAGAGATACACCTCTTTCATCTTCTCCACTGCATTCTTTGTAAGAATAATCTTCTCATGAGAAAGTATGGAATATACATTGAGTTCGCTAACCCTTGTAACATCGACTCTATGAATATTACGTGCTGCCAGTTCAAGATTAACATCTTTTTCAGCAAGAACAATCAAAAGACTACCATTAAGCCCTAAGCCATTGAGAAGGCTTGCAAGTAACTTTGTTTTTGGCTCAGGCACTGAAAGTTCATCAACAACAATTAACTCACCATCTGATAATTTTCCAGTCAATGCTGAACTCAAGGCTGTCCATTTCACTTTTTTGGGTAATTTATATGAATAGTCCCTGGGACGTGGTCCAAAGACTGTCCCCCCTCCCCTCCATAAAGGAGACCTGATGCTCCCTGCCCTTGCTCTGCCTGTTCCCTTCTGCCTGTACGGCTTCCTGCCACCACCACTTACAAGACCCTTTGTCTTTGTTGATGCACACCCCTGCCTCCTATTGGCAAGATGATTTCTTACAACTTCATGAAGTAACCCCTTCTTGACCTCTACACCGAAAATCTCAGGTGGCAACTCCAATCTTCCCATGCTCTTATTCTCTTTATTTAAAACATCAACCTGTGGCATCAGTTCTCCTTAGCAGGATAATCAGCAATGGATTTTATAATAAGATAACTACCATTGGCCCCCGGAACAGCACCTTTGACCAACATAAGATTCTGTTCGGTCTTAATATCATATATCTCAAGATTCTTTACAGTCACCCGTGTATTTCCCATGTGACCCGGAAGTCCTTTATTCTTCCAGACCCTCGATGGAAACGAACTACTACCAATTGAGCCAGGTGCTCTGTTAAACATAGAGCCATGGGAACCTGGGCCACCCTTATAATTATGCCTCTTCATAACACCCTGAAAACCTTTTCCCTTCGAGATTCCTGTTATAGAAACCCTTTCTCCTTTTGAGAATATATCCACCTTAACCTCATCACCTGACTTCAGGCCATCCATCTTAATCTCTTTTAAAAAACGAAAAGATGGAACATCAGCCTTCTTAAAATAGCCCTTCATTGGTTTTGTGATATTCTTCTCCTTTTTTATAATATCATAGCCCAGCTGGCATGAATCGTACCCATCCCTCCCTTTCTCCTTTAACTGCACCACCCTGCACGGACCTGCCTCTATGACCGTGACAGAAATAAGACGGCCATCTTCTGCAAATACCTGCGTCATCCCTATCTTCTTTCCTAAAATACCCTTCATAGTTGTTTTATATCTACATCCACACCTGCAGCAAGGTCAAGCTGTGAAAGGGCTTCAACGGTCTGGGGTGTTGGATCGAGTATATCAATAAGACGCTTATGCGTTCTTATCTCAAACTGTTCCCTTGATTTTTTGTCCACATGTGGGGATCTTAAAACAGTAATCCTGTGAATCTTTGTCGGTAAAGGTACAGGACCTGCTACCCTTGCGCCTGTACGTTTCGCTGTCTCCACAATCTCCCTGACCGACCTGTCAAGCAGTCTGTGGTCATAAGCCCTTAAATTTATTCTTATCCTTTCATTCATATTCATTTCTGCTTCTTACTCAATTATCTCAGTTACCACACCTGCACCAACAGTCCTCCCACCTTCCCTCACAGCAAACCTCAACTCCTTCTCCAT
>FWWM01006626.1_pt1 | contig 24054 bp, 17 predicted proteins | sample 2228351 | NCBI WGS metagenome assembly FWWM01 (sample SAMEA103939774, study PRJEB20133) | metagenome
ACCATACTGGGGCTATAAGCTTAAGCAACTTAACGAGAGGAAGCAGGCAGCTCCAATGTACCGTCCAGAATATCTGGAGAAGCTTGAACAGTCGCTTAAGGATTGGAGCAAGCGTTACAGCGAGGCCGTCGCAGCCGCTTGTGAAAGGAAGAAGCAATTCAAAACGTCTTCAGGTTTTGAAGTCAAGCCCTTATATACACCGCTCGACGTTAAGTGGCTTGATTATATAAGTGATTTAGGGTTTTCAGGCCAGTATCCATTTACACGCGGAGTTTACACCACCATGCATAGGGGTAGGCTTTGGACAATGAGACAGTTCGCAGGCTTCGGAACGCCTGAAGATACCAACAAACGTTTGCGCTTCCTGTTAGAACACGGCGAGACAGGGTTAAGCATCGCATTCGACATGCCAACCCTTTACGGCTACGACCCAGACAACCCAAGGAGCGAGGGGGAGGTTGGGAAATGCGGGGTCTCGGTCTCAACCGTCAAAGACATGGAGATAATCTTCAACGGGATACCGTTGGACAAGGTAAGCGTCTCGATGACGATAAACGCCCCAGCAGCTGTCCTACTGGCCATGTTCATAGCGGTAGCCGAGAAGCAAGGGGTCCCGATGAATAAGCTGAGGGGGACAACCCAAACAGATATACTTAAAGAGTTTATAGCTCAGAAGGAATGGGCCTTCACACCTGAAGCACATCTCCGCATAATAAGGGATATGATGGAGTTCTGCGTCAAAAACATGCCCCTATGGCATTACATCAGCATCAGCGGCTACCATATACGCGAAGCCGGAGCTACGGCGTTGCAGGAGCTTGCGTTCACCTTGATGGACGGGTTCACCTATGTCGACCTGGGAATCATCTCCGGGATGGATGTCGACCAATTCGTCCCACGCTTTTCCTTCTTCTTCAACTCAACGATCAACTTCTTCGAAGAGATAGCGAAGTTCAGGGCTGCGAGAAAGATATGGGCCACCGTGTTGAAGGAGTTTTACGGCTCAAAAGACCCAAGGTCCATGTCTCTACGTTTTCACACACAGACGTCTGGAGCATCCCTCACATGGCAGCAACCCCTCAACAACATCGTCAGAACGACCATCGAAGCCCTTGCAGCTGTTCTTGGAGGAACCCAGTCGCTTCACACAAACTCATACGACGAGGCTTGGGCTTTGCCGACTGAGCAAGCCGTCCTTGTAGCACTCAGAACACAGCAGATAATCGCTGAAGAGACGGGGGTTGCAGACACGATAGATCCCTTGGCAGGCTCGTACTTTGTTGAATGGCTTACCGAGGAATTAGTGGAGGGAGCCATGAAGTATTTCGAGAGGATTGACGAGCTTGGTGGTATGCTTGAGGCCATAAAGGTTGGCTATCCGCAGCGAGAAATCCATGAAGCGGCCTTCAGAACACAGATGGCCCTCGAAAGCGGTGAAGAGGTCCTGGTGGGGGTTAACAAATACATCATCCCCGACGAACAGCCGATCAATTACCTTGTAGTCGATGAAAGTGTGGCTAAGAAACAGATCGAAAGGCTTCAGAAGGTGAAGAGGGAAAGGGACAGCCAAAAGGTTCGGGAGGCCCTTGATAAGCTTCGCTCAGCCTTTGAACGTGAAGACGTGAACATAATGCCTTACATCATAGAAGCTGTCAAAAGCTATGCGACGTTGGAAGAGATAATGAACGTTGGACGGGAGATATTCGGAACATGGCGTGAGCCTCTGATAGTGTAGCTTTCACAATTCTCCATCCTAAAATTTATATCAGACTATAGAGTGCCTATACTATTTTGCGTTTCTACCTCGAGCCTCAACAAGCTACGGGCACCTTCACCCGAGGTTACATCAGGCCATTCGGAAAAGATGTTGCCACTAGCACCCGAGGATCACCTTGTTTAATACATTATTAACGCTCAGTTAAGCACCCACTACAAAGACATAGGAACCATTCCATAGTTATTAAGATCCGATATATCTCTGCTGTAGGAGTGTTAGGTCAGTTAAACCGCCGCATTATGCTCAAATATGGTGCGGCCGCCGGGATTTGAACCCGGGATTCCGGGGCCGGGGCCCCCGTGTCTTAAACCAGGCTAGACCACGGCCGCGATAGTGCTTTAACTGGTGCTTACAACCCCCTTTGTTTAATGTGATGGGTTAGATAAAAAGCCTCCTTACCCTGTCACCTTGCGGTGGAGGCGAATTGGTTCCGCCTAGGTGAACGTCTTCCACCTTGCTAAAGTCATGAAGCGGTACTTCTTTCAAGCGGGCTTCTGCACAGCATATGGTGATACCAGAGCAGATGGATAAAGCATATCGATCTACATGGATATTTCATTTGATACCCTTCGCATCTGTTATGATCATTATACTACTTGATAAAGACCTCCGAAAGGCCGAGGAGGATATATGTAGTTGCTCTCTACGGCAATTAAAGGGCCGAGCTTATTCACCATGATGGAGGGGCTGGTGAACCTTAGTGTTGAATATGGATACCAGCCGCTTCAACCCTAAACCCTCACTCTAGGGTCTAGAACAACTATTAAGACCTCTATCACAAACCTTGCCGCAACATATATCAACGTGTATACAAAGGTTAAGGCAACAACAAGGCCCTCATCGAAAGCCGATACCGCTTCATAGTATAGCCTACCCATGCCAGGCCAGTTGAAGACGGTTTCTGTCAGTATCGCACCACCTATAGACCCTGCTATGGCGAAGACGATGTTGGTGGCTATGGGAGGAGCTGCTGGCCGCATTATGTATCTCCGTCGTATCAGGCTGTCGGGAAGGCCTTTAGCCTTGGCCACCTGAACGAAATCTTCCTGTGTTATGTTAAGTACTATCGTCCTCGAGATATATGCCCATCCGCCGACTATGACGATGACTAGGGTTGTTACAGGTAGGAAGGCGTGCCACAGCAGGTCAAAAACTCTCGCAATAGGCTCTGCTGGAGGAGGGGCGCTGAACAGCCCACCAGCTGGGAAGACCCTAAGATAATAGTAGAAGATAAGGATCATTAACAGACCTGTCCACCATGAAGGGAGCGAGTACGAAGCAGCAGCCAAGTAGGCCACTGCCCTATCGAAGATGCTTCCCCTCTTGTAAGCTGCCTTCATACCCAAGTTTATACCAACCGCAGCGCTTATTATAACGGCTGTAGTAACGAGTAGAATAGTATATGGTACACGCTCCGAGATTATGTCTATAACTTTTCTGCTACCCGAGAATGATGTCATTGTCCTTGAATATCCAAGATCTAATGTTAAGACTTGTACGGCCATTGATGGTATACGTTCATACCATGGCCTATTCAACCCATAAGACTCCTCAAGCTCAGCCTTGAACCTTTCAACAGCCATCTCCAGCTCAACCGGGTCCCTGATCTTCTGGGAAAGGGCCTGCCTAACAGTTCTCAGCTCCTCGTTTACATATGCGGTTAGAATCCTGTCAGAAACCCCTGTAAACCCTAAAACAACAACCACCATGAAGAGTACGCTTAACAGCACGATGGACAACGTCACGGCTTTGAATGCTAACGACCTCCAGATCCCCATCCATTAACTTATACTAGCCGGTTATATTGAAGTTTTTCCGTAATTTTTAACAGGGAAAGTTAAAAATGCAAAGTATTTTATACTGGGTTAAACCCAAAAAGGTGAAATCCCAACGGCTCGTTGACGTCAACCTACTCTCTGTAGAGCGATCTTAGTTTCTTCAGGTTTGTTTCGTAGTTTCCAGCCTTGTCTATTGGTGTTTCCAACACCATGGGTTTATCCCTGACAGCTGGATGGTTGATGAAGGCTTTGAAACCAGCTTCACCTATATGACCCATACCTATATGTTGATGTCTGTCAAGACCGCTTCCCAACTCGCCTTTAGAGTCGTTGAGATGCACGGCCTTCAGCTTGTCGAGGCCGACTACTTTGTCAAACTCCTCCAACGTCTTCTCAACGGCCTCTTCATTTCTTATGTCATATCCCGCAGCAAGGAGGTGGCATGTATCCAGACATATCCCAACCCTTTCAGGCTGCTCTAGCTTTGACAGTATTTTGGCGAGGTCTTCAAACCTAGAGCCGCATGAGTTCTTCTGACCTGCCATGTTTTCAAGCAATAGGATAACGTGGTTTGGTATGGCTCTTAATGAACGGTTAACTGCTTGGGCTACTGCCTCGATGCCTTTGTCTATCCCTGCTCCTAGATGGCTTCCGACATGTGTGACCAGAAGGCCGATGTTCAACAGCCCGCACCTCTCCAGCTCGGCCGTGAGTGATCTGACCGATCTCTCATATATCTGTTTCCTGGGAGAAGCTATGTTTGGTAGGTAAGGCATGTGGGCCATCACGGACTTGAACCCAAAACGGTCGAGCTTTTTTCTAAACTCCTCAACCTCTTTCTTCTTCAGCTTTGTGTATCTCCATCCGCGTGGGTTGCGTGTGAATATCTGGAAGGTTGTGCAGCCCAGCTCAACAGCTCTGTCAACGGCCATGTCGATCGAGCCTGAGATGGATACGTGTGCTCCGAGGAGCAGCATAAAAATATCTCTCTTAACCGAGGATTTAAATTTCCATATACATAAAACAAGGCCTCTCTTTTAAGATGGTATGCGGCTACATAGGTGAATTGCTTGCATCTGTCCGTTATGTGGCAGCCTATGGGTTTGGCCGAGAGGTAGGCAGGTCTGTATGCATTTTGGCCATATGCGTCCCCGTTATTCCGTTTTCCTAACAGCTTGTTGAAAACATCCTGACTGCCTGCCAGAGGCAAAAACGCTTGGCTAGAACTAGTATTCTATTCTGCTGGTTTGTCTGTTTTTATTTCCATGTTGTTTTAGGTTCGTAGGAATGGTTTTTCACAACAGGTCGGTTAAGAGACAGGCTTTGACTCGCAGCTTTTAATCCTCCGAGACCTACTTCTAGCAGCATCCCTTGCGATCAGAAAAACGTTGACAAGTATGAGGAACAATACAAGAATGGGGCCTGCTGGATAAAACATCTCTCCCTTAAGGAATAGGCTGAGGAAACCTATCCCAGTCCATGAAGGAATACTCAACCCCGTCCACCTTCCTATGATGTGGTCGTAGGGGACTGGGCCCCAGTAGTCGGCGAAAGCGTTGGCATCTCCCTTCGTGATCACACCACCTTCAACGTGTGCTATCGCCCTATGGACTATCATGGATGAGGGGGAGCCTTTCTTACCAGGCCTGTAGAAGACTATGACGTCTCCGTTTTCAGGGCTGGCCCTTATCTCCGATGGGTTCACAGGGGCGATTATTATGATGTCGCCGACCTCTATGACGGGCCTCATGCTCCCGCTCTTGACTACTAGAAAAGGAAAAGTAATACCAAGGACTGTATGTAACATTGATAAAACAGCCAATATTGCCACAGCTCCAAAAAAGACCGCGTAGGCGATGCTCTTCTTCGACGGCGCCATCCTTCATATAGCTGGCGGACGGGTTCTCTTAAGTTTTACATATCTCCCTACTTCTGGGGGCCGCCTCCTTTGCCTTCTCCCTGGTTTTAGCCTACCCCATCTTATAAGTCCGAAGACCGATGCGAAAGAGACGGTGGCCGTTGCTGCCAGGACAACACCTTGCCACTGCGGTTTTTCCTCGACATGGACGATGACCAGTTCTCTGTCCTGTTTTGAGGAGTAGGAGGAGGTGTAGGTGTACCCGCCTATCTTCATGGTCAATCTATAATCTTCCTCAGCAAGGTACAGCCTAGCCTTTCCATCGCTGTCGGTGACTGACCTCTCCACAAGCCTATCGCCCCTGCTGACAGAAACCTCTGCCCCTTGGACAGGTAGCCCATCGGGCGTTAAAATTCTAAAATCAACCCTATACACTTTTGCCTTTATGTTGAGGATTATCGACTGAGTCACCGAAAGCGTTTGGGAATACACAGTTGTGTCCTGGTAGACCACCTCTATAGAAAAATCGCCTCTAGGCAGTTTGAGCTCAACTCTTCCAGCCGAGTCTGTGTAGCCTTCGGCGATCTTTTTGGCGGAGGCGATTGCCGCAACGTTTGCTGAAGCCAGCCGGCTCCCGTCGGATTTAACAACTGTGAGCCGTAGGTAGTAGACAGCAGAAGATACCCTTATCTTTTCTTCGTCGGCTGTAAAGGTTGCTTGACTGTCGTATACTGTGAAGCCTTTATACTCTATTAATACCCTGTAGTTGCCTGCTGGAATGTTGTTGAACCTTGCTTTTCCTTCGGATACGTTACCCTTGAACCTTGCAACAGCTAGGGATATTTGGACGTTCCCGCTCTCCAGTGGGTTTGAGTCATCGTCAACTACCTCGACCTCTACATCGATAACCCCTCTGGCCTTGACCGTTATTTCCCTGCTCGAATCGACCCTGACCGTTTCTTCGTGGACAAATACGTTGAAGTAGTTAACCCTTATGATGTAGTCTCCGATTGGTAGGTTTTTAACTGCTGCCCTCCCAGTTGAGTTGCTGGTAGCTGCCTCAGTTATCTGTCCAAAGGAGGCCGATAGCTCGGCTTTATCCAGCTCCACCTCGCCATCGTAATCCAACAGCCTGAATACAACGTTGTAAACCTTTGTCTTAACAGTTAGTTCTTTGTTGTCTTGGTCCATCAAGAACTCGAAACCATCATGTACGTTGATGTTACGGTAAGTTACTAGGCCACGATACAGTATGGGGATCAGCCCGCTTACCGTAACCTCGCCAGAGCCTGATGCCTGGTAAACACCCAAGACCACATCGTCATACGTTTTAAGCTGTACAGAGGCGGGTATCCCCTCCTCCACGTCGTTCGTCAACTTGAGCCTAAGGGTGTAGAGCGTTGGCCTAATCGTCAACTTGGCCTCATCCACCGTAACTTCGAGGTTGCCAGAGCCTATTATGTAAGGTCCCCGGGATATCTCATAGCTGTATGTTCCAGCGGGCATGTTGTTAAAACGAGCTGCCCCGTTGACGGTGTTTGCCTCCACATGGTATCCAGATATGCTGAGTTTGACCGCTACCGTTGATATCAGTTTTTCGCTTGGTGTTCCCGAAGCATCCACCCTTACGACGGCGTCGTAAAACCGGCCTCGTATGCTATTTTCCTGCGGAACGGTGACCTCTCCCCTGAAAACCTCCAAATCACCCATTTTAACAACTAAGATGTATGTCCTTGACCTGACTAGGCCGAAAGAAAGCTCTCCAGACGATGTTGTTGCAGTGTCTCCGTACTGTGTGTCGTCTCTGTAAAGCCTGCCCTCGAGGTTTATTCCAGTGATCAGGTCAACGCCGTCGAAGTCCAAAACCCTGACCCTATATCTGACAAGATCTGTTCTGGCGAGGTAGCTTACTCCTCCGCTGACCACCTGTACTGCTGCTGGAGATTGGTAGACTGTTTCGCCTCGGTATTCAACGTTCAAAGGATAGCTCCCAGCCGGCAGCCTGTCTACAACCGCCACGCCTGAATGGTCTGTTTCAGCCGATTCAAAACCAGTTGTGTTGCCAGGCTGTCTAGCACCATACCAGACCTTGACCGTTGCAGATGGTACTGGGTTACCCTCCATATCTTGGACTTGGATCCTTATGCTGTAAAGATTTAGTGTCAGCTTTATCGGCGCGCCACCGTAGTTCATAATAAAACCACCCGTAGGATGTGTAGGGTAGCCTCGGTAGAAAGCCTCTATCGTGTAGGTTGTATTGGGCATCATTGGAATGGATGCCCAGCCGTCGCTGCCAGAGGTTGTTTCGTTATTATAACTCCCATAGGTTATAACCAGCCTAACGTTTGGCACAGGATTTTCCAGCACTGTTTTGACGCTTATCCTCATTGTGGTTACGTTAACCCTTAAAGTCACCTGGGCCATATTACTGGCATTGAAATTAGCATTGTTATATACAGTGAAGCCGCGGAATAAAACTTGTAAATTTTGAATGCTATTCCTTCCCATTGTATTTATTGCCAATTTGCCTGTAGTGTTCGTAGTACCCATAATAGTTCCGTTTACGCGTATTTCGGCCCCTTTTATGGGCCGGTAGTCATCGCTGGTTACGATTGTGAACGTTACCCCAGTTCCTGCTTGCTGTGCCTCTGCTTGCGGGAATCCAACCAGAAGGGTGAATAATAAAAACATGAGAGGCGCAGTTAACAGAGCTACTTTGGCCACGGCTGAGTCAACCATGTTAAACTAAACCTTTACACTAATATATATTCTGTAATATTTCGAATGCCTTCAAGATTTTTAAAGTCCTACTTGTATGATGAGGCTATTGTGTCAAGTGTCCATTTTACGGAGTTAACTATCTCCCTCAGCCTCGCCTCATCCCTGTAATTTTTCACAACCAGCTCCCGTGCCACGTCACCGTCATACACAACCTCGTAGCTGAGGACGCTGGACTGGTCAAGCTTTCCCTCACCAACCCTCTGTAGGTCCGCCTCACGCATCGAGTCCAAAACCTTCCTCAAAAGAAAAGAGGAGAAGGGCTTCATGTCATGTGTCACACGGATCTCAGGGTTGAAGACTATCCTCGCCTCACTCTCCTTCAAAGACATCGTTGCGAGAAGGTTTCCAGACCTGCTTCTAATCATACGCAGGGCTGCAACATCTTTCTCACCAGCCCCGATAGGCTGAACCCTTTTGAAGCTCTTCGCCGCTAGCTCTCTATCGATGATCTCCAACAACATCTTAAAATCCTCCAGCTCGCGTTCAAGCTCGGCCATCCTCTGCTCTAGAAAAGCCTTAAGCTCCGCCAGCCTCTTCACCTCAATGTCTTCAGTCTCCAAACCAAACCCATAACCCATAAGGCCGTAAATAAGCCTTAACTCAAAGAACACACACAACACGGCAACCAACACAAATTAAACAGCCCTGCTGATGGTAAATCGATCACCAACCCCTAACGTTAAATACATAGTGTTCGTGAGTATATTTTAGCGGGAGGCCTCCAATGGCTGAGAAGCTCAGGCGAGAGTTCATAGAGCTTATGGAAAAGGATGTAGAGTTCCGTTACACTGTGGCAGGCTATCTAGGGCTATCCGATATTCTGAGGAGATTAGATAACATAGAAAAGAATATTCAGAAGCTGTGGGAGGAAGTTAAGAGCTTAAGGGAGGGTCAAGAAAAGCTATGGGAAGGACAGGAGAAGCTTTGGGAAGGACAGAAGAAGCTATGGGAAGGACAGGAGAAGCTGTGGGAAGGGCAGAAGAAGCTATGGGAAGGGCAGGAGAAACTATGGGAGGAGGTCAAAGCACTAAGGGAAGGTCAGCAGAGGTTATGGGAAAGCCAGCAGAAGCTATGGGAAGGGCAGGAGAAGCTCTGGGAGGAGCAGAGGAAGATGCGTGAGGAGCAGAGGAAGATGCGTGAGTATATTGTCTCTGGCTTCAGGGACTTAAGAAGGGCTTTGGGTGTTACCTTCGAGGAGCATGCGGCATCGTTCCTAGAGGTCATGCTTATGGAGATGGGGTATCCCAATGCTGTCGTTGAGAAGAAATATCTAGTGGAGGATGGAAATGTAGTCGAGATCGACATGTTCTGCGAAGAACCGCTTGTAGTTGGTGAGGCGACGCTGTCGATAACAACTGTGGAAGAAGCTAGGAGGGAAGTAGATAAGCTAATGAAGAGGGTGGAGCTGGCCGAGAAGATATACAAAAAGAAGGCCTTGTTCTCTATATTATCGGTGGCTAGAGCTACCCCTGAAGCCAATGAAGAACTAAAAACCCTATCTGAAAAATACAAAACAAGAATAATATTAGGAAGGGAGATGGAGGAGCAACTAGCAATCTAAGCCCTATCAACCTATAGTACCTCCACCCACCATATACTATCGATGATGGTCGGAAGACCAGCAGTTTAAAACTTTGCGGGGGGTGGGATTTGAACCCACGAACCCCTTCGGGAGCAGGTCTCCCACGATCTTAAGCCTGCCGCCTTCACGGCCTTTTAACTGCCTCTTTGACCAGACTTGGCTACCCCCGCTTTTTTCAACTTTTCTTGGGGATCAACCAGTTGTAGGACCTCCATTTCGGATCTGGGAAGCCGCAGTGGGCGCAGCGTTTCTTTGATCTGTGGAAGGAACGCCTTCCACATCGCCTACAACGTATGTGCTGGGGCTTGTTAAACTTTCCCATCGAGGGAGTGCCCTTAACCATTTCTACCAGCTGAGTTGAAAAGATCAATATCTATATTTAAGTTATGCCCTTCCCACGACGATCTTAGACAACGCAGAGCTTCAGGGAGGAGATATCATGACTATGCTGTCACCTCTGACAACTATTGTACCAAGCTTGTTTTGTACGTTGTCATCGACCAACTCATCGGTATCTTCGAGGACTATGTTCATGTGCTGGTCGTAGCCCTTTAACTGGCCACGGAGAACCCTGCCGTTTCTGAGGCGTACTAAAACTCTTTCGCCGATGCATCTTGACAGAACTTTGAGGGAAACGTCTGCAGACAAACTAAAACATATTAGGATAGATGTTTATTAAAGTATTTCTTACTGCGTCACAGGCGCTATGGTTTCAAGGTTATTTGGGGTGAAGATATTGGCAGGTGTAATCCGTGAGACCGCTTCTGCGAGGCTTTCGATAGCCTCGTTCTCACCGTGAACCAAAATTATATTCCGCGGCCTCGGGCTTATCTTTCTAACATAGTTGAGGAGCTGCTGCCTGCTGGAATGGCCTGAGAAACCATCCACCTTCTCAACCTGCGCCTTGACGTTAATCAGCTCAGCCTTCCCCCCCTCATCTCTAAGCGTTATCTCCCTTACACCCTTCAAGATAGTCCTCCCCAATGTCCCCTCAACCTGATAGCTTACAAACAAAATCATGTTATTCTCATCCTCAGCAAAATTCCTGAGATATCTCAACACAGGCCCTCCCTCAAGCATCCCAGAAGTGGAGACTATAACCATCGGCCCTCCCATCTCGAGTACCTCCTCACGCTGCTTCTCGCTCTTAACAGGTGTGAAGTACTCGGAGAGGAATACGTTCTCCCCTTCCCTGAGCCTTTGCTGGAGCTCAGCCGTTAGGTAATCTGGAAAAGCAGTATGTATAGCCGTCGCCTCTACAACAAGCCCGTCAAGAAAAACAGGCACCTCAACGATCTTCCCCTCGGCGAAAAGCTTATTCAAGACCAACAGTATCTCCTGAGCCCGGCCTATGGCTGGGACGGGGATGATTACCTTTCCCCCTCTGTTAATGGTTGAAGTTATTTTCTCGGCTAGGATTGCTTCGCTCTGCTCAAGGGTGTAGGGGACAGGCGTAGCCCCATACGTGCTCTCCATTATCAACGTCTCAACCCTTGGAAACTTTGAGACACAGGGGTCTAGGGCGGTGGATTTTTCATACTTGAAATCACCTGTGTAAACTATGTTGTGTACCCCTTCACCTATATGTATGTGTACGACTGCGCTGCCTAGAATATGTCCAGCGTTGTAAAACGTTATTCTAACGTCGGGGGTTATATTTGTCACAACACCGTAACGGAGGGGAAAACATCTTTGGAGAGCCATCCTTATCTCTATTTCCCCGTAGGGTGAAAACCTCCCCTCCTTACCAGCTACCGAAATATAGTCAAGCTGCTCCAAAGCCATCAGGGGAATTGATGGCTCAACAGCATAGACAGGCCCTCTGTAACCATATTTGAAGAGATAAGGTATCAGCCCGATATGGTCGAGGTGGGCGTGAGAAACTACTACTGCATCTAGGTTTTCAATCAGCCCAGGTACTGCATCAAGCCGTGGATAGAAGTTTATAGGAGAGTTGGCGCCGGCTGAAAGACCGCAGTCTAGGAGAACTGTGCTCTCGTTTGTCTGGACTAGTATACATGAACGTCCGACCTGTCTCCCAGCACCTAAGATGGTTATCCTCACATCCCTCGACTCAAACGTCTGGGCTCTGAAAATCCGCTCACCTATCTCCTTCAACGTTGCCATCTTCTCCTCCGTATCCCAGAAGATGTATCGTTTTATGCGGTCGATGGTTTTAGACGGCATCAACGGTTCACGGAGGACCCGAATGATCCATCCTGTCTCTTCTATTAGGTTGTTCAAAACCTCGCTTCTGTCGATGTTCATGACCCTTATGTCGTTCGACTCTATTACAACCTCTCCCAAAGGCTCGTCAAAGATGAGCCTGTAACCGTTCCCAAGGATATTTCTAATTATTTCCTCCACCTCCTCCCTTGACCTTCGAATCTGTATATCAGGCCTGATTACGACCCGTTTCTTAAGCAGCGTGACAAGCTCCCTAGCTATCCTATCCCTTTCTATGAAGACCTCACGGCTCCTGGTATACACAGCCACCCTAGGCCCTTCATATTCTATCCGAGAGACGGGTTGCTCAGCTGTCCCAAGGGACGAGAAGTATCTCAATAGCTCTGTCCTGAGCCTTTCAACCGAGCTCAACTTATGAGCCCACCTTTATTAGGTTGGAAGGTAGTTGAAGTATTTCCTGTAAAGGGGAGCCTTTTCTTCGGGGGTGAGCTCCCCATATCCTTTATCTTTCAAAACATAGGCTACATCTATGCTGTCACCGCTGCCAGCGTCCCTTCTGATCGCTGCAGAAACAGCTTGGAAAGCAAGCTCCACAGCTGAGGTAAAGTCCATGCCCTCCCTATAATTGGGCTCAAGAACACCGTATGCTATAGGGCTTCCAGAACCTGTAGCGATGAGCTTCTCCTCCGTCACGGAGCCGAAAGGATCTAGGTTGAAAAGATGCGCCCCCTCGTCATCAACACCAGCCAAGATCAGCTGTGCATAGTAGGGGAAGTATCTTGAGCTGAACATTATCGAGGATGTAAGCCTTGCAATTGTCTGTAATGGTATAGGCATCTCTCGAATTATCTGATAGTAGTTTATATTGGCCTTGAGAATATCTATGAGCGTCTGCGCATCGGCCACCCTTCCGGCGATGGTTATCGCTGCATGTTTAGCAAGCGGGAAGACCTTCTTCCCCCTTCTATGTGCAACAAAAAAACCTGCTGTAACCCTTGTGTCTGTAGCCACTACAACAGCATCCTCGATGACTAGGCCGACGGTTGTTGTCCCAGTTGCTAACACGTTGGTCTTTCTAATTGGATGCAATTCATGCACCTTAATATCACGTAAGGTCTTTACAGACAATTAACACTACCATGCGGCAGAATAAAAACTTTCACGGAGCTCTCTCGATAACCTCTTGATAATTCTTAGGCCCTTCAGCCAGAGGAGGCGCAGAAGATAAAAACCCAATCCTTAAAATACCCTCCTTATAGCAGCCTTTTTCACAGAAACGTTCTCTACATAAAGTTCTTCGTCAAACGTATTCTTCTAAAAAGATGACCTTCTCAAGGCCTTTGACCGCCTCCTTCAGCTCTTTGGCCAAGGCCTTCTTGCTGACCTGGAGGCCTGGGGTTAGAAAAGCCTCCTCAGGTATTTTTATCCTGACCTCCGGAGGTGCTAATGTTATCTCGAATTTGTCTACTGGAACGTCTGGTATCCTACTGTGGATCAGGTTTTTAATCTTATCCATATCCTCTGTTATTATCGATTTGACTTCGATGCTGCAGACGAGCGTCTTCCCAGCAAGGTAGTGGTTGAAGTCAACTTGGACCCTGCCCGAGCCGACAGCCCTTATAACCCCTTCCCTACCGTCTATGTTGACTATACTTCCGACCCTTAGAGGGCCTTCAACATCTTTAAACTTTCTCAGAGGTATTGTTCTGACTTTTGTGGGATCGCGTGCACCGAAGGCCTTCTCTGCAGGTATATCGAATGTTTTTTTCTCATTCATCTTCATCCCTATAAGCTCCTCCTCGATGGCCTTCAACAACATTCCCTTGCCGATTATGACTAGGCGTGGCTCGTAGGTCTTAGATGCATCGTAAGCCCCTGCTTTCTTAGCCTCTTCCTCAACGGTGGTATCGACAAGCTCATCTGTATCTTTTACCCTTATAGTGTAATCGACGAGGATGTATGAATTTTGCTGTACTGTGGATGCCCCTTCAGCGCTCCCTTCCGACATTCTCTCTTTTCAGTTTTGACCGTCTTATATATATTGTTATTGACTGGGTAGCGTCATGGACTGCCAAACCATCCACAACGTAAAAATGTGTGCAGGAGCATGTATCGAGGCAAGTAAAACAGGAATGGCCAGGACAAGCCCGTCCAATAACCGATGACCTTTTTCCGCTAAAAGCTAAAACGTAGCTGAACAAAACAGCTAGACCAGCAGCCAAGGTGTTAAAAAGTCACAGTGCATATCTAAACTATGCCAAAACGATCAAGCTATTAACATACCATAAAACATAAAGAGACCCATCTAAAAAGATAGCTAGGGGCCGGTAGATCAGCCTGGAAGATCGTCCGCCTCGCACGCGGAAGGTCCGGGGTTCAAATCCCCGCCGGTCCAAAAACAGATCTGTGAACTCTTGATAAACTGCGCCGAGTCCATAGATCATGGTAATGGTTTTACGAAGAGCTGAAAATCCTGTCATGGCTAAGAGCAGATATCTGAGAGTATGAACGCTGATTTGCCATAAACTATTCCAGCTCCAACGGCCTCGCAGCTCTTTTTCTAATCCAGTGGAATATGACAGCTAGTATAGCCGTTACGATGGGTTGAATATATAGAGTAGATTTATTTTATAGGGTTTTGTTTCGTGTAAATGTATGGAAGGTCAAGCCGCCCACCTCAAAAAGATTAGGATCTTGCTTGCTAAACCTGGTTTGGACGGGCATGATAGGGGGCTTTTGATTCTTGCAAGAGCATTCAGGGACGCTGGTTTTGAAGTAGTTTACGGCGGGATTTTGAGAAGCCCTGAAGAGGTTGTTGAGACGGCTATACAAGAAGATGTCGACGTGGTAGCTTTAAGCCTTCACAATGCCGATCACATTCCAAACTTCATCAAGGTCGCGAGGCTTTTGAGGGAAAAGGGTGCTGGCGATATACTGGTTGTGGGAGGCGGGATAATACCTCCCCAACATAAGCCAATCTTAGAGAAGGAGGGGATTTCTGGAAACTTCGGGCCAGGCACCCCTCTTCAAACGATCATAAACCACATCGTTGAGAGGGTTAAGAAGGAGAGATGGGGGATGATGTAGTACTCGAGGCCCCTCTGGCCTTGACACAGCATGTTTGAAGTCATCTCTAAGGCCTTATATTACACATAAAATAGGTGTAAAAACGTTATAAGCAAGGTAGAGTACTTATTTGTACAAATGAAGATATTGTTAGCAGCCTCGGTTGCTACCTCATTGTTTATAGGGATTGCCATAGCTGCTGTATACTATCTATCGGTCCTACAAACAACAGAGGCCACATATCAAAGCCTCGTCGAAAACCTCAGGGCTGAAAACATACGCCTCCAAAACCTTCTAACGGATGCAACGAACGAGGCCTCCAGACTCCAGTCCGACCTTAGAAACCTCCAATCATTGCTTGAAAAAGCCGAGCAAAGGGCTAGACAATTCAGTGAAAGGGCCGAGCTCTTAGATAAACAGGTTGGTGATCTCTCATCCCAGCTCAACTCTGCAAGGAAGGAGCTTGAAGACCTCCGTTCAAAGGTTAACCAGGTACGTGATATTTTGACACTGCTCGAAAACGACCGTGTACTGCTCAGCTGGATTAGGGCTGAGCCGCCTTTGGATAGGGAGTCGGCTAGACGGTTCTGGAACGAGACACGTGCTCTAGCAGAGAGGAGCGACCCAAGCCTGGCACTATCCGTTGACAAAATACTGGCCAACCTCGACCTATACTTTGACTGGCTTGATAAATTTCCCAGGCCTACAGGGACTTCAAGGGAAGAGCTAGTTGCGTGGTGCCCGCTCTACATAGACTGGATCCTCACAGCTCCCCCAGGTGTCGATGAATATATTAACGCGATAACGCAGTTTCAGCAAGAAGTCTTCCTAGTGATAATCGGCCACATAGACTCGTTGTTGAGCATTTTAGAAGGTTAGCGTCTCCGCAGTATTAGGACCGCTGCTACAACGGCTACAACGCCAACAACAGCTATGAGTAGGCCAAGAGGAAGCTGCGGCTGCTCCTCTGGAGGTACCTCCACAACCGGTGTCTGGATTGGTGTAGGCCTAGTCTCCGTAACCACGGCCCTTCTAACTTCGATCCTCTCTGTCAAGCTGAAGGTCTGCGCCACATCTTCGCTTGAGACGACGGCCGTCAACTCTATAAAACCAGGTGTGAGAAGTGATGTCTTCGAAGCAGGGAGAACTATCTCAAAGGCCCCGTCCACAGCTCCCCCTTTTCCAGATTCTAGGACAACACCTGTAGCAGGGTCACGTAGAATATAAGACACGGTTATGGTACCTTTTCCAGAGGTCCTTAAGACTATCTTAGAGTCGCCGCCTATCGTCACCATCCCCTCAACCCGTTGAACACTCGGCCTATCGACACTTCCGAAGAACCATCTTCCTGGCTTGAACGGGTAGGATGGGTCCCTGAAGGCTTTAAGCTCTGCATACTGTGCAGCTGGGTCAAAAACGGTAAGGCTGAAGGGTCCGTTGCTTACGACGGCGAGGTTGTAGGTATTTATCCAGTTAAGTAATGCGTTAAACCTTGTCCGAGCTCCTTCAGCGGTCTCGTAGGTTTTACCTCCTACGGTAAAAACGTTTGACGGGAAAAATGATTTCGCGATAAAGTCGTTTAGCACATGGCGGACAAGGCTAACCTGTTCCCTGAGGACAAGGTTAAGCTGGTCAACCCTATACCTTGCTGCTGCAGTGTCGCTGTAGGTCACAAGCCGACGTGTGAAGACAAGGTCATCGCATACAGCGAGAAGCTCCCAAGGCATAGCGCCTCCGAAGACCTCCGCGTATTCTGCTATGTAATCTGCCTCAAAGTTCCAGTAATCTACGTAGACCTCCAGCCTGTTCCCGTCAAGTATTCTGAAGCCTTTGAAGGTCTCGAGGATTGGACGCGATGTGAAGGCTATGGCGAACTCTATCTTCGACTTGACTTCGTCGTATGCTATGTCATAAAGCTGATATATTTTGTAAAGTATATCAGCCATAGTTATCGGTATGCCGTGATGCCATCTGGAAGAGGTGTACAGCGAATAGTCGAAGACCACTTTGCTTACCGCACGTGTCCCAGGCTGGACAGCCTTCCAAGATTTTGTCTTGGCATCCCAGGTGAAGGCGTCTGAGGGGACCTGCAACGTCCCCGTAGGCCCAGCTGTCTCAACGGTATAGCTGGCTCTGAAGGGTATAGGGAGGCCTGTGAAAGGATGGCGGGCTATGGCAGGGTCAGAGACGGCCCTCCAAAGGTCTGCGCTGTAAACGTCGCCGAACCCTCCGACAGGGTTCCAGACCGTCCTATGGGTCCACACCCATAGATGGCCGACGTTGAGAACATCCCTGCCAGCTACATACGCCTCCCTTAATGTCCAAAGCCCCCTGGCCCCAGCGGCCAAATCCTCCGTAATCCCCATCACGTCTTTTAAGATGGGTGTGCTCTGTAGCACGACTGCCACCCATATTCTCACCGACTCTGACATACATTCTTTCAAAGCCCTTAGGTAGATGCTGTTCCTTTCCTCGCGGCTTGCATACTGGCCTTTGAATATTCTCTGACCAAGCTCGTCAAGCAACGGGTTTGAATACTGCCAGAAGCCAAACTCCTGCCATCCTGGCATGTTTCCAAGCCATGGTGCGCAGAACTGGTTTATCGAGCCTATGTCATACTTCTCTAACGCTCCCCTACCCCATCCCTCGGTGTATATGTGCCACTGGAACTCCTGAGGGTCGCTTGTGTAGACCCTCGCTATAGCTTGGGCGAAAGGAAGATAGATCCTCTCTACATTGAAGCCTATCTTCTCCAGCTCCGAAGCCACAAGGTCGCCCAGCTCCCTCCTCTCATCCTCCGTCCTTATGATAAACTTCAGCGTTATCGGCCTCTCACCATAATACCATTTCCCATCCCGTTTTACAGCCCCTGCAGATGTGAGCGCGTTGGAGATAAGCCTGTTGGCGTATTCGGGGTCATACCTAATCCCCTCCTCTAGAATTTGTTGGAAGAAGAGGGCATAGTCGTAGTCGTAGGGGGTTAGATGGGATACCATAGATGCTGCAAGCCCACGGTAGAGCTCTCTGACTACGTAGTCCCTGTTGACGAGGTACTGGAAAGCCTGCCTCACCTCTTTGATGCTGAGGGGGTTAAAGCCGCGGGGGTCTGGTGCTGGGTTGAGGATAAGGGATAGCAGGAGGGACGGTGCTCTGACCATTTTTATGTTTGGATCATTTTCAAGCTGCAGGATACGTGAAACCCTCATGTTGTACAAGTAGATATCAATCTCTCTCCGTTCAAGGGCTTGGGGAGCAACCTCCTCAGCGTAGGCCCTTACCCTTACTACCTCAGCTGCAGGCCCAGGCCTGTCATGGGGTGGGCTGTATTGCTGAGCATAGATAGACGTCAAAAGAAGGATAGCAAAAAAAGCTGTCAGAACAAGCTTGTATCTGTCCATCAGCTCCTCCCCTCCCTCTTTCTGCTTGACAAAATGAACCCTGCCACTGCTACTGACAACGCAACTATAGCCAACCCTAAAGCTACCTCAGCCATCTGGTTTGTTATGTTCCGCTGCAGCAGCGGTCTAAGGCGGGCTGCTACAGCATCGGCGAGGGCCTCGACGTTTACATCCCCAGGTAAAGCCTTCAGGATCTCATCCAGCCTTCTCATAGTGTCCTCGCTTACCAACCTAAGCTGCTCGTTGATGTTGTTGAAGCCGAAGGTTGTGTAGTAGGTTGCTTCGGCAACGTTTCCTAGGACATCTATCGCTCTTATGAGGTGTGCCCCCTCACCCGATACAGGCATGAATATTGTGGCGGTAAACCTGCCCGCACTATCTGTTGGAAACGATGAGATTACAACACCGTCCACTTCGATGAATACCTCCCTCTGTCTTGCGGCAAAGCCATCACCTATTATCGTTACTACCTGTCCTGCTGGGCCTTGCGGCGGGCTTATGAAGATGCTCGGCGACCTTACAGCCCTAAGCCTTGCAAACCCTATGTCTTGGTTGGGAGAGCCTCTAAAGCCAGCCCTTGAATCGGTCCAAGCTATGTATACATCATTGTCCGTTGCAGCTATTCCCCAGTAGTCTCCGACGAAGAAGGGTATCCCGTAGGCTGGATTGGATGGATAATCGGTAACCCTCGTATTCTCCATAAACGTCTCGCCTCTATCTCCTGAACGTGTGTAGTATATGTGATATCTGTAGTTGTCGGGATCGTCCCGCATGTCGCCCCACGTGACATGTATGGTACCGTTCGGCGACACAGCCATCGTTGGGAAGAACTGGTTCCTAGTCGTCAGGTCGTCGTTAACCTTTTTAGGCTTAGACCATGTCCTCCCACCGTCCGTTGATCTGGAGAAGAATACGTCGGAGCTGTCGCCAGCCACCGTCCCAAAGGCGCCGAACACGATGTAAACTTCGTCGCTGTTGTCAGGGTCTGTTCCAAGAACGGGGAACATCGAAGCCCATGACCTAAAGTATGTTGGGTTGAGGAAGAAGGGCTGCTCCCACGTACCGCCCGGTATAACCATGGACGGCCTCGACCAAGTTCTTCCACCGTCTCTGGACACGGTCACCATAGGTGTGAACAATCCTTTGAAGGGCCCGTCGTCGAGAGAGTCATAATAGGCTACGTAGACCGTACCGTCCCGAGCCACATACACGTTACTGCCTTGGACAAGCCTTGCATCCTCGTCTCCCGCGAGACCTCTGAAGACTGGGCTCACAGCTATCGGGCTTGTCCATGTCATACCTCCATCAGTAGATTTAACTATTTTTATCGAGACCTCGACTATCGGCTCGGCTACAAACGGGTAAAAGTCTAGGAATGGGAAAATCACTCGGAACTCCGTGTATGTTACGTATATTGCATCTCTCGAAAGGTCCTGCCTGTCGGGTCCAACGGCCATCCAAGGCTTGTCGAGGAAAACTATCGCTGCTCGGTCGGCTGAAGGTATTACCTGCCCCGTTGAAGCTATAAAAGGTCTGCTCCACGTAACCCCCCCGTCTTTTGAGACCGAGACCGTTACGCTGGCCACATCCGCCTCGAACAAAAGCCTACCAACCCTTAGAGGCCGGGACCCTATCGAGAGTAATGTGTAATAGGCTGTACCGTCCCTTCCGAAGGCTACGACCGGGTCGCTGCAGAAGGTGTCTCTAGGCAAAGGTGAAGGCATTGAGGGCCCCCTCCATGTCTCGCCACCGTCGAAACTTACATATGAGACGGCGCATGGGACGTCAAAGTCGTGGGAAACTATGACGACGTGATCTGGGTTGTTGGGGTTGACAGCTATATGGGGCTCGTTCTGGTAGGGTCTGTTGCCTATGTCATAGGTAACTATGATGTTTCTGCTGAACTTGGCGGTTGGGGAGCGGTAGGGTATATTTATCAACGGCCCCTGGGGCCTTAATGCCCCGCTCTCAAAAGGCAGGCCCTCTATACTTCTTCCTCCTTCCAACACACCAAGCCGCGCCAAAACCCCTCCAGATAACCTGTTGCCCAAAAACTCATAGATCTGGGGAACCTTCATAACCAGCCTACCTTCTTCTGCAGCTATGACCGTCGCCGTCAGGCTTAGCAAAAGCGATACAATAACCATGGTTATTAAAACTCTCATGTTATAACTACAATCTCAACGATTAAAATAAGCTTTTTCAAAACAGTATAAGAGGCAAGGCATCTAGAACCCCCATGAACATCCCTAAAGCTAAGAACGGCCATTATAAGCTAAGACTTAAATAAAAATTAACAGGACCAAAAATCAGCACAAATACTTATAAACGGTTTTAAACCACAATCTGGGATGGGAACGCCAACGTCAACGGTATTCTTAATACTTGTTTTATCCATGGCTGTCCCAACAGCCCAGGAACTCGTTCCAGGTGTTGGTTTCAGCTCAGCCCTTGAACTTAGTCCTGGAACCTATTCTTTCTACTTAGCTGTTGGAGAGCTTCACTTCTTCAAGGTATTGCTTGAGCCTGGTGATGTGCTCATCGCGAAGGTGCGGATGGCATCCAACCAAGACTTCGACCTATACCTGTTCAACCCATTGAGGGAGCTGGTTGGGCAGAGCGTCCGTGCTGCTGGGTTTACAGACGCCATCGAATACATAGTCGCTGAAAAAGGCCCCCATTACATAGTGGTGGTTGGTTTCGGAGACTCCGCTGGAACATACACGTTGACGATCTTCGTCCAAAAACCAAAGATAACTACGCAGACGATAACTACCACAGTTACTCAAAAAATAACAGAAACAGTGACTGCTTTATCCTTCCAGACAAACACGGTCATCTCTGAGAAGATTGTAACAGTTGTGGAAAGCAGAACGGTCGAAGTTGAGAGAATTCCATGGACAGCATTAGGTCTAGCGGTGCTAAGCGGCGCACTCCTTTATACGGGCTATGCATCCTCTGAGGCCTTAAAAAAGCTTGGGCGAAGGGAAGAGTCTAAGAAGTATGAGCCTATGAAGGAGCAGCTCCCAAGCGAGCAGGAGAAACAGTCAGTATAGATGACATGCAACGTATCTACCTTTTTTTACCTCCCGTAGTTCTGGATCTACTGCCATGCATTTTGTGAATGCTTTGGGACAGCGTGGATGAAACCTGCAGCCGGCCGGTATGTTCTGCGGTGAAGGCGGCTCGCCTTTAATCGCAGGTCTTTCGACAAACCTATTCGATGGGTTCGGCTCTGGTATGGAGGCTATCAACGCCTGTGTATATGGATGAAGAGGCTCCGTCAAAACCTCGTCAACATCACCGATCTCAACAACCCTGCCAAGATACATAACCGCTATCCTATCGGAGAAATAACGTGCCGTCGCTAAATCATGCGATATGTATAGAAAAGCTATGTTGAAGGAAGACCGAAGATGTTTTAAAACCTCTAAAACCTCAGCTTTGCTTGATGCATCTATCATCGAGACAGGCTCGTCGGCCACTATGTAGCGGGGCTTGAGTACAATGGCCCTCGCTATAGCTACACGTTGACGCTGCCCCCCTGAAAGAAGATGGGGATACTTCGCCGCTATCTCCTGAGGAGGTGTCAGCTTCACCTCTTCGAGGGCTTTGTAAATCATCTCTCTCCTCTCCTCTTTCTCCTTAATACCATGAGCTATCAATGGTTCCTCGACAGTCTCGCCAACCGTCATGTATGGGTTGATGCTTGAGTAGGGGTCTTGGAAAATCATCCGTGCCTCCCTTCTAAGCCTTTGAAGGCTTTTTTCTGGAAGGTTTGTAACGTCTACGCCGTCATAGATTACCCGTCCCGAGGAAGGCTTTAGAAGCCGGAGGCTCAGCTTTCCAACCGTTGTTTTTCCACAGCCCGACTCTCCGATTAAAGCCAACACCATGCCTTCATGGATAGATAGGCTGACCCCGTCAACCGCTTTAACCTCCCTTGAGCTGAGAAAGCCCCGTCTAACCCTGTAAACAGCATGCACGTTCTCCAACGACAACAGCGGATGGGCTTTCACCAAATTACCTAACCACCCCCATCCTAAAATTCCATACCAAGCTTTACACCTGCTTGTACGGTTTTTGCACCCCAACCTTAAGTTTTAACAATGCTAGAACCTCCGCTGAGGCTGTATACGTGCCATTCGGAGGAGAAGTGCACACATTCTTGGTCCATAAGCACAGGACAACGTTGCACGTGCATGAAGGAACATACTTTGCATGAGGAAAAGCCAATTCGGCCTCGATCTTGCGATCACATATCGGACATTTACTCGAGGTTACTCTAGCCTGATATAGCATGTTCAAGCACTCCCCTCAGGGCCTTATACTATACATGCTCCGGAAAGGCCGCTGGTTGAGGCTGTCCTTTATATCCTTCCGAATAGCTCTGTCGTCATTTGACTTTCGCTTAGAGATTCCCAAGAGCTTAGCCACCAGTTTATATAGATCTTTTCCTCCTAAATATGCTCTACTTTGCTACATCACAACTTAACAAAACAGTTTTAAAACATCAAAAGATATAAGCTGTATGAAAGCTGTTGTCCTTGAACAGCAAGGCCCACCAGACGTCCTCAAGTACGTTGACTATCCAGAAAGAATGCCTGTTAAGGGAGAAGCAACTGTCAGGATAAATGCAGCTGGGATGAACAGGATAGATATATGGATTAGGAAAGGGGTGTATAAAGTTCCCTTGCCGAGGGTTATAGGATGTGAGGCTGCAGGGATAGTCGAGGAGGTAGGAGAAGATGTTACGAACCTATCTAAAGGTGATAAGGTTGTTGTAAACCCTGCTTTGACATGTGGTACCTGCCGTTTCTGCCTAAGGGGTTTAGACTCGCTCTGCGAAAACCATCGCCTTCTTGGATACGGCGTCGACGGTACCTATGCAGAGAAGATAACCGTTCCAGCCTCCAACCTCTACCCAATCCCAGCCAGCCTAGATATACATGAAGCAGCAGGGATAATGGTGACATATATGAGCGTCTGGCATGCTATAGTTACAAGGGCCGGCATAACACCAGGCTCAACTGTCTTGGTTGTTGGTGCTGGGAGCGGGGTTGGCGTTGCTGCGATACAGCTCTGCAAACTCTTCGGCGCAACCGTCATAGCTACGGTGGGAGATGACTGGAAGGTTGAGAAGGCTTACGGGATAGGTGCTGACTATGTAGTTAACAGGAAGAAGAAAAGTGTAAGCGAGTTTGTTAATGAGATAACGAAAGGCTGTGGTGTTGATCTTGTGGTTGAACATGCTGGACAGGCTATGTGGGATGAAGCAGTGAAAAGCCTCAGCCCAGGCGGTAAGATGGTTTATTTCGGAGCTACTTCAGGAGAGAACGCAACCGTCAACATCAGGTACACCTACAGACGTCAGATAAGCCTCCTCGGCTCCTACAGCTGGAACAAGCAGGAGATCCCCCATGTACTCCAGCTGTTTGAAAAGAGACTACTCAAACCGGTGATTTACAGAACATATCCGTTAAGAGAGGCAGTCGAAGCACATAAGCTAATGGAGTCGGATGCCTTCTTCGGGAAAATAATCCTAATACCTTGAGGGCTTTAGAGGTCGTTGAGAGAATTAAAAAAGAGAAACGTCTAGGCTCGACGGCTTTAGCCTGGATGGTCCT
>FWWM01006628.1_pt1 | contig 24047 bp, 21 predicted proteins | sample 2228351 | NCBI WGS metagenome assembly FWWM01 (sample SAMEA103939774, study PRJEB20133) | metagenome
GTTATTTTTACACAGCCGCGGCGTTTGGGGCCGTTTTGTGGGGGCTGTCCTTCGCCTACCCCCACTTCCTCGTGGCGTTTCTCTCCATGTGGCTTTACCTGGGCTGGGCTTGGCTCGGCTTGCTGTGGGCCTCTTGGAGGCTTTGGAGAGTTAAAGGCGTTGTCACCGCCTTTGCGGCGCTGTATGTGATAAACCTTATGTACATACCCCTCGAATTTGCCAATTTATTGCCCGATTGGGCGCTGGCGGCAATAGGGGACAACCCTCGCACGACCTTCCTCAACTGGGCTAGGTATTTGCTAACCTATCTCACCACCATGGCCGTGTTGCAGACAATCCGCGTCTTGGCCAAGCTCGACCAGCGGCGCCGCTAGGATAGGAGGTGGCTTCCGTCGCAGTGCGCACCTGGTGTGTTCAAATCGGCGAACTCCTCCCGGCAGATGTTGAACTGGAGGCCGTGGCGCCTGGCGTATTCAGCCACAAGCGCCAGGATTCTCCTCCTGTACTCCCTCGGCGCGTACCACTGTCCGTGGAAGTACTGCCCCTCTTGGAAGTACATCCTCCGCCACGTGAGTGCTTTGTCTGGAAAGGCCTTTGCCAGGCGGGCAAAGTTATCTCTCTTGGCCTTATACGTACTGGCGACGAGATGTTTAGCCCCGGCCTCAGCGGCTTTTGACACCACCTCCTCAATATTGTCCACGTCGTCGTTGAGCAAGGGAATTAAGGGGTCAAGCCTCACTGTGACGGGCACTCCAGCCTCCGAAAGGCGCCTTACGGCATCAAGCCTCCCCGCGGGCAGCGGCGCCCTAGGCTCTAACACCGACGCCAGCTCTTCTCTAAGCGTGGTGATTGTGATCTGCACCGCCACACGCCCCCTGTGTCTTTGGAAGATGTCTAAATCCCGGAGGACAAGGGGGGACTTCGTCACTATAAGCACCTTGTACCCCCTCTCCAAGAGCATTTGCAATACCCTCCGGGTCAGCCCCAGTCTCGCCTCTGGAGGGGTGTAGGGGTCGGAAGAGTTAGATAGGGACACCACGGCGCCTTTTGGAATTTTTTCCAGATCCCGCCTCACTTTATCCAACAGGTCCTCCTTGGGCCGGGGATTGAAGGCATCTGGTATATACGACGTGATGTAGCAGTAGAGACACCCGTGGCCGCAGCCGGTGTAGGGGTTGAGGCCATATTTAAAGGGGCAGGTGCAGAGGGGGTTGCCCCAGGGGTCAAAGGGCCTGACGACGCTAAGCGATATGCGCATATCGGGCGGCTATCTCCTCTGCCCCACCTCTATCCCCAGCTCTCTCAGCTGTTTGCTAAGCATTTTCAACATGGTCTTGACGTCTATCTCGGCCACGCGTCCGTTGACAATTTCAAAATGTATCCAGTCGTGGGCAACCTTAAGCCTCCTCGCCCTGGATATCCTCATACGCCTCACGTACAGCCCCATCTCCTCCAAGTTGGGATCCACCTCTATTTGTATAACCACGTCTGCCAAGTGGACGGATGTAGCCAACACGCCGTATACCTCCTCCACGTCTGTATGCGCAGTAGCCACGACGATGGAGTCGGTATGCCTGGCAAAGATCTTAAAGGCGCGGAACACGTCTAGCGCAGACCCAGGGCTTCTTATCAACACTTCGTTAAGCGAGTCCACCACGACGACGCCCCCTCTGAAATCCCCGGCGAATTCAGCCAGCTTATTCACCAAGGCGTAGGCGTCAGGCGTCTCAAGCCTGTGTCTAAACGTCGGCTTCAACTTGGCTAGTCGCTCCCCGGGCGCGACAAAACCGTCGACAACTACAACCCGGTCAGCTGGAGCGCCCCGGCTTTTCAACTCTTCTAAAACCTCGTCCGCCAACGCGTCAATAGCGAAGAAGAGGACGGGCGCCCCAGCCTTTGCGGCCGTCGCCGCTATGGTAGTTGCGAAGAAGGTCTTCCCCATGCCGAGAAAGCCCTCAATAAGGACCACATAGCCGGGAGGAATGCCGCCGGGAATTTGCTCATCTATGGGATCAATCCCAGTCCTAAAGCCCATGTTCTATACTGGGCTTTAATAAAAATTATACAGACCTAAGCCTCACCACAGCCTTCACGCCGTCTAAAACGGCCTCTGCGTAGTACCCATCTTTCAAGGGGCCTGGGTTTACTAAAATAGTATCGCCTAAAATGTCTACGCCCCTATCCTCGTGTATATGGCCGTGTACGGAAATTATAGGCTGTTTCTCCTCTATGTACCGCCTCACGGCTAGGCTCCCAACGGGCCTCACCCCTCCCACCCTGTCTAAATGGCCCCTCGGCGGGTTGTGGACCACCAATATGTGGGGAGTCGGCGCGAGGGAGTAGAGCAACCCCCGGAGATCCTCCTCAGACACTCTAAAGAGGTCGTTAAAAGGCGTAGGGAGGCTCCCACCCGCCCCGCCAACCACGTAGGGTCCCAGCCTCTGAGTCCTCCCGTGCACCGGTTTAATAGACTCCTTTTCAAACCCAGCCAGCTCCGGCGGGTCTGTATTCCCCGGCACAAAGTACACAGGGGCTATCTCGGCGAGGGCCTCCAGCGCCTCCACGGCCGTCTCAACGCTCCGCCTATAGGTAAAATCCCCCGCGGCTATCACGGCGTCGTAACTACCCCTAATAGATCTCGCCTGCTTAACCCCGTCGTGCACATCTGCGACAAGGAGCAGTCGCATTTATGCCGAATGGCGTATGGTTATAAGTTTTGACGCCTGAGGGGGCGTTGGTGTACTATTTTCCACATTTCGTATAGTAGTATGTATAGTGGGGTGTCTTGGGGCTCTGGGAAGACTGGGGCTAGGCCGAGGGTGGGCACTAACGCCCTCCACAGGTGGCCGGCGTAGGTCATGAAGAAGTGGCCTAGCGCTATTGCCAGCGCCATGAGAAATACTGACAACACCCTGGCCCAGAACCCCTTGGCGAAGGTAGCCGCGTATAAGACCAACGCGGCGAAGGCAAAGGGGAAGTAGAAAGTAACCCAGCTGACGTCTACTGGCAACGGGCCAAACACGGCGCCCGGCGGGAGCACTCTGTTGAGGGCTAGAAGGCCAAGCCCAGCCCCGTAGACAGCGGCTGGGAAGAGATAACGCCCACAAGCCGCGTAATAAGCCACTAAATACGCTAAAACCCCCACGAGAAAGAAATGGGGAAATTCAAAAACACCCAAAAACACCCCAACAAACAGTAAATACGAAAAAAGAAAAAGAAAAAGGGAAGCCTTTAACCCAAACCTACCGATAATACGCCCTATCACACCTATCAATCGGATAACCCTGCGACTCCTGGACACCACATGTCAAAGTCCTATAGGGGAAATAGGTGACGCCGCCGGCGCCCGACACGTCAGCATAAGAGGTATACGGCAAAACCGGCCTATCAACCCAATACACAGTTACCCAAGGCTCCAACGGCCCAGTCCAATACTCCACCCTAGTAACAGCGACATACTGCGGAACTCTCGCCTCGGCTAGATATATTCTTGCCACTAGTGGAACTCTATCATATCCGCCTGTCCATAAGGTGATTTTCAACGTATAGAGATCCACTCTCTCAACACTTACACTAGCCTCCGCGGCGTTAACAAGGGCGTCCATTGCAAAAGTCACATATCCAATTACTGGAAAACCCGTAGCCACCCCCTTCAAAGCGTCAATAGTGCCCTTTATTAATTCATACAATTGGAGAACTACAGATGCTATTCCAATCTGTCTCAACACACTCCCCCACCACGAGGTGGTGCTAACAGAAGACGCAGCACCCCCAGCTACAGCTATTGGATTCATAGATCCATCGTAAAATCTTACATAGAATGATACATAGGTGTACTTAGCCCACGGCGATGTGTCAATATCTATAATTGGCCTGGTACTTATAACAAAGTGGCCTGTCCCACTTGCTTTTACAAAGTCCAAGTCTGCTATAAATGCTCTTTTATCTAGGACGAGGAGTGACTCTCTAAATCTCCTAATCCAAGTGTTATAGACTGTTGCGTCGCCTGCGGGGGCTAGTTCTTGTGGTTTTCTCACGGCCATTTTAACCTCTACTTCGTACGGCGAGTTTGCATATATTGTGAAGGGGCCTATTACAATAGAGCCTCCTAGGCCGTATGTGGGAAGGAGGAATACTAATAGGCTTGTGGGGACTGTAATAGTTCCGTGGAAAATTCTAAAGTCGCCAGAGTTGTAGCCAGTGAGAGATCCAATAGGTACATCTCCCCACTTGACATAGACAGTGTCCAACGTAGCTGATTGCCTAGGCACCTTAATATAAATATCTACAAAGATTTGGGAGGCTGAATCAACGTAGAAGCCAGGGATTACAAAGTATGAGTTTTGAATTACATGTGTATTTACAGGGCATATGCCGTAGGTGTTGCAGTACTGGGGCAATGCCGTGTATATGTAAAGCCTCGGAGTGCGAATTACATCATTTCTAAAGTACTGCTGGTTTGTAACGTATACAAGAGCTGAGGCGTATACAGCGGCTGTGCCGCTGTTTCTATTGCAAATAGTCACAGAGTACTGAGCCCTGCCGGGGGGCAACCATTTCACCACAGTCTGCAGAGAGCCCGGCAGTACAGTTACCGTATCGCTCCACCTATTGGACGGGTTGAAGGCGTTGATTATGGTGTATTGATATGTCCCGGGGGTGGTGCCTGCTGTTAAAACCACCGCCGCTTGTTGTGTCCCCTCGGGCACGTCGAATTCGGTGGATAGACAGGCCCCCGGCGCGAGGGAGGTGGAGGTTAGTTTGTGGAGTTTAAAGGCGGCCCAGTAGCTCAACGTCTGTGTCTGTTGCACAGTGGCCTCCGGCTGTGACTCCCTCCCAGCCCCCTTCCCAGCCGCGGGGCGGCCTACCTCCACCTTATCCGGCCTCTGCCCCGCGGGCCTCCCGGGTAGTGGGATGGTGAAATTTGCCGGGTTGTCGACGTCGGAGGCCCTCGCCACAAAGACGTGGTATTTCTCGCCTCTTTTCTCCACGGCGATTAAAACTCCGGGGGCGGGGGGCGGGGCGGCGGGCCTGCCGGGGGCCGCTTCGAAACATACCACAGTCTCGTTTTTAAGAAGCGGCGGGGTTAGCCTGCCGGGGGCCGCGGCTTTTGTCAAATCTGTGTCGCTTCTAGTGAGGAGGGGGACGAGGATGAAAGTGGCGTTCTCCGGCTCTATATACGCCGCGGCGGGTCTCCAAGACCCTTTTTCAAATACTGAAAACATCAACGCCGAGGACTCCCCGGCGAGGCCTAGCTCAGAGGCTGTGGCGCAGAATAACTCCCTAGGCGGGCCCTGAGCCGTAATTACAGCCGCCAAAACCGCCAACGCCAGAACAAAAGCCCCTTTGGACAACACGCCCCAGAGAAAACAGACTTATAAATTTTTAAGACGTGGGTAGGCTTTGAGAAGGAGGTAATGTGCCGTGAGGGAGGAGACGCCAGCCGCCAGTACCTGGGCCCAGAAGGCCTTTGGCATAGGCCAGTAGATCAAAGCCCCCAGAGCCGACGTCAGCACAAACCACAGCACTACATGAACTATGTCTAGAAATACCCCGTGCCTAAGGCCGAGGTAGAGGGGCATTAACAATACGAAAAACAACGTGGGGATCGCCGTCAGAGAGAGGGGTGGGAAAATGGGAAAGGAGGTAAAGAGAAGGACAATAACAGCCGCCTCCAACAACCGCCTCTGCAACTGTGGCACGCTGTGGAAGAAGAAAACCACGCCCACTAGCACAAGATAGAGGCCCGCAAGGAACATCCCAGCGCCGACGGGGTAAAAGACGCCATCGTTAATTAAATAAGCCAGGAAGAGGATCCAGGAGAAAGAGGCAAAAAACAAAACCTTTGCCGAGAGCGCCGCAGGTATTCGCCTCACGTTAACTCTTTACCACCCGAGATATTAAATTAGTTTGTCCACGCCAAGTCCAAACTAGTGACGCACCTTGGCCGACACTGCTTATGGAGTTTTGTGGTAGGTACATATTAGTATTTACTACGTAGTAAAACGGGGAGAGGATACAACCAAATATAGTTGGCCTCCCCTCTCTAAAATACCTCCACTCTGCGTACGCCGGAGCGTTAGTTGGAACTGATGTACGCGCCAAGTCTAATACTATATGTGATGGAATGGGATCAGCCCAACCTCTCGACCACCTTATCGTATATACTCCACTACTACTAGTTATAGACACCTGGGGAGTAGCTGCGTTGATCATGTCATAAACTATCTTAATGGCAATTGACGCATAGGGATTATCTTTACCGGCTAGAGATAGTAATGTTAACATCCAGTCTATGGCATCTAAAACCCTCCTCCCCATGGAGGCCCACCACGGCTCGTCTACAGATGAACCGTCGTAGTAGACACTAAACCCTTGGCTCTGCACAGGTGCTGTTATCACCCACTCGGCGCCGCATATGTGAAACATTGGATCTAATTGGTTATGTGCAAGGGATATCACAAGCCTACTGTTGCTGGCTCTCAGCTCTGTCACAAGGTTTATAGAGGTATTGTTAATTGGGCCTAGCACCTGGAAGGTGTTGTAAAGCAGTGTAACTCCCCACTCTAGATATGGCAGTCCTCTAGTTGGCTCTATATAGCGGGAGCGGAAGGGCTCTATCCACCGGTCGTACACTATTTGTAGACTTCCGGAGAAGCTTATGGCGGCGTTGCTTTTCCATATCGTGTAGACTACCGAGACGGAGATGCCGCCTCCCGCGGAGTTGGCCTTCGCCACTGCGTAGTCCCTCGCCCTTATTTGGAGAGTTCTCGACGGCACGTTGTAGTCGCAGGCATAGCCGGGGTTGGTCCACGAGACCGGGGCGACTAGGGCGGAGCCGTAAAACACGCCGTTGACGTAGTACTCCACAGATAGCGACGGGCAGTACTGCCCATACCAGGTCAGCCTCACTGTGGACGGCGGTATGTATATATTGCTGTAACTCCAGCCCGTAGAGTCGGAGGCAAGTCCGTCGAAAGCGACGTATGGTCCGAATAGTACCCCCACCTTATCCCTATTACTAGCGCTCACGCTGGGGGATACGGTTGACATAGCTTTTGACGTTGCAACTTGGGCGGGGCTCTCAACTACCTTCCTATACCTCGCGACCACATATGCGTATATTGACGCCACTTCAGCCCTGCCGCTTACTCTTATTCTCACGCCGATGTTATTATCTTGAGGCAGGCTGGTCTGTATATTTGTCCAGTAAATTCCATAGTTGGGCAGGGGGAGGGATACCGCACCCACCTGGGCGCATGTGCCTATGTTGTAAAACTCCAGAGTAAGATATCCCCCAGTTACGTAGCCGTCGACTTTAACCCCGACGGTGAAGTTCTGAACCTCAAACCCCACCCAGTGAACGTTGTCTAAACATATTCTAGTCTCGCCAGTTGGCGAGTCCACTGGCATGTATGCGCTGAAAGTGCCGGCGACGGTCACCGGCTTAAAATAGAGGCTTCCAATGGGGTATATCGTGGCGCCGGTGGGTACGGCGTAGCTGGCAACGCCTATGTCACCTGCTACCGGCCCCTCGCCCTGCGACCGGCTCCGAGGCCTCCCCTCCGGTTTGTTTATTTTACCTCTGTTGGGGGTCTTTACCTCCTCTTTTCCAAGGGCCTTCCATGTGGCTAGGGTCTCGTTGCCGCGTCTTAGAGGCTCTCTGCCGGCGGCCAGGGTTACAGCCGTCTTTCTAGTTCCATTTTCCACTTCTAAGATCCACCGCTCCAGACCTGGGGGGATCTGTGGCGGTCCGCGTGGGGCGAGGGCCTCTCTGGGGATGCGCAGGACATATCTAGACATGTTGTAGTAGGGCATTGACGCCCACTGTCCGACGGAGACGATATAGGTGTCTACGTACTGGGGCTGATATACGACATAGACCGGCGCCCAGTGGGAGCCGTTCCAGGCGTATAGGTGTAGATCTTCGACATCAGGTCCGTTGTCGACGTAGATGTCTACATACCCGGCTATTACAAACGCCGCGGCTAGTATTCCCAAGGCAAGCCTTGACAACATGCCTCAAAAAAAACGGCTTTTTAAACATTACCACAGCGGCGGGGTCGCAGAGACGGCCGGGGCGCCTCGGCTCCGCGGTGGCTGGGACAAGTGGGCTCTGCCGTGTGTTAGTTTGGCTCGCGTTGTGTTAGGTTTTTAAATAGTTTGAGGGTTTGGCTAGTGGCATTGCCGTTGCGTGATGTAAACCCCACGAGGACGTACCCATTTGTCACAAAGGCTTTAGTGTTTATAAATGTCGCCGTGTTTATATATGAGTTGATTAACCCGGCAATTGTCCAGAAATACGCTTTTGTCCCAGCTCTGGCGTTTTCAGAGCCTTACAGATGGGTTACTCACATGTTTCTTCACGGCGGTGTACTGCACATCGTTGGCAATATGATATACCTCTGGGTCTTCGGCGACAACGTCGAGGATCACTACGGCCATTTAAGGTTCTTAACGCTTTATCTAATGTGGGGGGTTGCGGCCGCTTTTGCCCACTACTGGGCTGTGGCTAGCCAAGCGGCATTGCTATCCGCAGTGGGCGTTGTGGGAAATCCCATGTGGGTGCCCGCCGTGGGCGCCTCGGGGGCTATCAGCGGAGTTCTCGGCGCCTATATGGTGCTTTACCCCAGGGCGAGGATACTTACCCTTACGTTTTTCATAGTGATAACGCTGGTGGAAATACCTGCTTGGGCTTACATAGGATTTTGGTTTATTTACCAGCTCTTTTACGGCGCATTGGAGTTCATCACGTTGCAGTCAAGCGGCGTGGCGTACTTCGCCCACATAGGAGGGTTCATTGCGGGGGCTCTGACCGCGTTAATATATAGAAGGAGGCGTGCTGTGCATTACTACTGGTATTGGCAGTAATATCGCGGGGCTTTTCGCTAGCGTTTTACTGACTTGTGGGCATGGAGTAAAACGGCCGGCCAAAAACATTTCAATATTAAACATAGGTTATATTCATGAAGGACGCCAGAGCCATTATGAGTGATAATGTTAAGTTAGATGCGCTGGATATGCTTATTTTATACAGTATATATACTGCAAGGGGGGAGGTTTCGCGTAAGGTTATTAACAAGGTTGTGTCTTATGGCATACTTGTAAGAGGGGGCAAGTTCAATCCCGTTGATGAGCCGAGGCTATTAAGGGCCTTAAGGATTAGCCACTTCGGCTGGATCATCCCCGACGTTGATGAAAGGCTGAGGAAGTTGGCAGAGGCCGGTTTCTTGGAGCTCCGCTACGAAAAGAAAGGGAGGAGGGAGGTCATATACGCCAAGCCTAAGGATATACACGGTGTGTTCGAGGTAGTGAAAACGGCGTTGGCCAAAGAGCTCAGCGAGGCGAGAGCTACCGCCATTTTAGAGTCGATTAACGAGGCGCTGGAGCTTTATAGAAGGGGTGGGTCAGAGGGACTAGTAAAGGCCCTTGAGGAAAGTACGTATATCGCTGGCGTGAAGTACGCCTTAGTTGGTTGGGACGGTGAGAGTTACGCAAAGGTCATGGGGGAGTTGAACAAAAGGGGAGAGGAGATAAGGAAGAAGCATCCAGATATGCCTGGCAGCGCGGAGTTTTTAGAACTGAGGCGCAGAATCAAAGAGCCTCTTTTGTAGACCCCCTAGATGCGTTCTCTTGGATCTAAAAGGTCGCTGTATCTAAGGTTATTTCGCCACGGGTTAGAACTAAGCGAACTCTTAGATGGCGTAGCAAGGGGCTTGCGGGCGCCATCAGAGATCAAGATTCTTGCGGACACGAGCATAATACTAGCATCAATGTTGTTAGAGGAAAGGGATAGGGTGATTATGTTATCGATTAGCGACTTATTAGAAGGTCTAAGCCGTCTCCAGATACCCGTGTTAGTATCATCAACAACTATCTTTGACGCATGGTCGGCGTTGGCTAAACGGGCAATACGGCAAGATCTCTTGCCAGCTAAGATAATTAGTATGATTGAAAGTTTTATCTCGTCGCCTAGCAATATCATTGTGTTAATTCACAAGGCTACTCCTCTAGTAGAGGGAAGGCTCAATATCAAGTGGGAGCCGTTGACTCATGAAGATGTATATGCGGCAAGCGAGGCCACCAGTACGAATATGCTAAAAGAGTTGGGAATTCACGACATTTTCATAGTATCTACCGCCAAGAGACTTGGCGCGTATTTACTAACTGCGGACCGAAAACTACGTTTTTTGAAATATGCCGTGCTAGATAAGGGAGTTATGGTGGTAATACCGTGTTCATGGGTTATAGCTTCATACTATCGTAAACACGTAGGGCCTCGCTATGTGCAGTCGCAAAGAGCCGTCGATATATTCCAGTATGTAGTAGAGAAGGAGTCAAGAATAAAGAGTTTAGTGAATAGATTTGAACAGTGTATGAGATGAGAAAGGATATCTCCCGCTGGCAGGGGAAACCTCCAAGAGGCGTGGCGTCTGCATCGTAAAGGGGGGACAGTAAGTAATACTACTCCCGTCTTACAACTTTCTCTTTTGACAAAGCGCTCTCTATGGCCTCAAGCTTTCTCAAGGCGTTGGCGCAATTGAGAATGTATATAGTAGTCCCGTTGATTTTTGCCGATTTTATATATCCGTTATTCTCCAGCCAGAAGAGGTGCCACTGGGCGGCTCCCCAGGTAATGCCTAGATCTTTAACTACATCTGTGACCGTCGTATAGCCCTGGGTTGCTATTTTTCTAAGGATTTGAACCTTGACGTTATCAAGCATTGCCATACAAATTTTCCTCAGTTATATTTTTTCCGGAGATCTGTTTATAACTGGGGTTTTATATAATAATGCCCCTGGCGTGGGGCGTCGAGGCGCCGCCACGGCCGCTGTGAAAACGCCCCCTCCAAGGGGCGCACAATTTAAACACATGTCTCATTTAAACTGTGGACATAGTAGTATCAGCATCGACGTTAGGACTGCTGGGAGGATTAGTGGTTCTGCTCACGTTTTTCGGCCGCATCCCGCCCTGGCTTGGATACCCCATAGGTGGGGGCTTGCTCTCTATTTACGTGCTTATCCTCGTCGTTGGTTTAAAGGCGTCTCGGGAGTTTAGGAAGAGGCCGCCCCCCACGGCCAGCGTCGTTGGCAAGAGGGGGGTGGTGGTGGAGGCGGAGGCCGGGTGGGCGCTGGTAAAAATCGAGGGCGCCTACTGGAAGGCGTATTGCAACGGCTGTGCCCCCGGAGACATCGTCGAGGTGGTTAGGGTAGGCGACGCGGGGGTGGAGGTAAGGAGGGTTGGATGATTCCCCTGGTGATTTTGGCGCTTGTAGTGGCGGCGATTATATTGCATTTATTATGGCCTTTCCTCACGGGGAGGGGAGGGGCCTACAGCACGTCGAGCGTAAGTGCGGCTGAGTGGGCGTTTAGACGCATTGGAGTGGCGGGGAGGAGGGTGTACGACTTGGGTTGCGGCTACGGCGTAATACTCGCGCTTGCGAGGAAAATGGGAGCAGTGCCCATCGGCGTAGAGATCGACCCGTTGCGGTGGCTGATATGTTCCCTACGCTGTAGGTGCAGAGTTATTCTAGGGGATATGTTCCAAGTCCCCCTCGCCGATGCCGACGTTGTATACATATTCCAGTGGCCATCTGTTAACGCGCGTCTCGCTGAGAAATTCCTCAGCGAGTTGAGGCCTGGGGCATACGTCGTGTCGTATATGTGGGAAGTGCCCCGCCTTAAGCTCGTGGCCTACGAACCTGTCCTCAAGATCTATATTTATCAAGTTTAAAGCTTTTAATCAGTGGGCTTTTAATGCCTATGAGCGAGCTGTCAAGCCTCTTTATAAAGATGGCGGAGAAGTGGCAGGCTAAGTGGGCCGAGGCGCGGGTGTACGAGCCCGAGCCTAGGCCCGGGGCGGCTAAGTTTTTCGTAACAGCGGCATATCCCTATCCCAACGGCGCTATTCACATTGGCCACGGGCGGACGTATTTAATTGCCGACGTGTTGGCGCGTTTTCACAGACACATGGGCCGCGTCGTTCTATTCCCCATGGGATTTCACTACACGGGCACTCCGATATTGACCATCGCAGAGGCAATTGCCTCAGGCGACGCGACTGTTATTGAGGAGTACATGGCGATATACGGAGTCCCTAAAGATGAGATTGAAAAAATGGGCAACCCCTTGTACCTGGCCCGGTACTTCCACGAGCAGTCAAAAAGGGCGATGCAGAAATTCGGCCTAGGCATTGACTGGACTAGGGAGTTCACGACTATCGACCCCGAATACCAGCGCTTCATACAGTGGCAGTTTGAAAAGCTCAGGGAGAGGGGGCTGATTGTGAGGGGAAGACATCCCGTCGGCTGGTGCCCCCGCCACTCAATGCCAGTGGGCGCTCATGACACAAAAGACGACAAAGAGCCTGAGATCGGCCAGTGGACGTTGATTTACTTCGCCGATGGGGAGGGGCTTGTCTTTCCTGCGGCGACGCTCAGGCCAGAGACGGTGCTGGGCGTTACAAATATGTGGATTAACCCAGACGCCGAATACGCCGTTATTGAGCACAACGGCCGCAAAATGGTAGTGAGTAAAGACGCGGCTTTTAGGCTGTCTTTCCAGGGGGATGTGAGGATTTTGAGAGAGGCCAGGGGGAGGGAGTTTGTAGGCCGCTCCGTCCAGAACCCAGTGACTGGGGAGTGGGTCCCCGTATATGAGGCAAAGTTTGTAGACCCCAAGGTGGGCACAGGCGTAGTTATGTCTGTGCCTGCCCACGCGCCTTACGACTACGCCGCGCTGAGGGATTTAAACGCAGTGAGGCTAATTCCGCTGATCCGAGTCGAGGGCTATGGCGACTACCCGGCTAAGGAGGTTGTGGAGCGTATGGGGATTAAGAGCCAGACAGACCCCGCGCTTGAGGAGGCAACTAGGGAGGTTTACTCAGCGGAGTATACAAAAGGCGTTATGAGAGAAGACGTCGTTGGGCGCGTCGGCGCACACCTAAGCGAGCCTGCGAGGTCTATGCTGAGGGCTGTGTTTAAGATGTACTTCGCCGGGAGGCCCGTGAGGGAGGCGAGGGAGTTTATCTCCAAGTGGCTTGTGGAGGCCGGCATTGGCGGCGTGATGTACGACATTATGAACAAGCCGGTGTATTGCCGTTGCGGAACTGAAATCGTAGTCAAGGTTTTAGAGGATCAGTGGTTTATTAATTACGGCGAGGGGAGGTGGAAAGAGTTGGCGAGAAAACTCGTTGAGGAAATGGCTATAGTGCCGCCGGAGGCAAAGGCGCATTTCCTTGCCACAATAGACTGGCTGGACAAAAGGGCATGCGCCAGGACTAGGGGGCTGGGGACGCCGCTACCGTGGAGCGACGGGTGGGTTATCGAGAGCCTCAGCGACTCCACTATATACATGGCCTTTTACACTGTGATTAAGAGAATAAGGCAATTCGGCATTAAGCCGGAGCAGTTAATTAAAGAGTTTTGGGACTACGTGTTCCTAGGCGTCGGGACGCCAGAGGAGGTGGCTAAGAGGACTGGGGTGCCGCCAGAGCAATTAAAGGCAATTAGGGAGGAGTTCGACTTCTGGTATCCGCTTGACTCCCGCAACTCGGGCAAGGACTTAATACCAAACCACTTGACGTTCTTCATCTTTAACCACGTGGCCATATTCCCCAGGGAGAAGTGGCCGCGGCAAATAGTGGCCAACGGCTGGGTTTTAAGAGAGGGGGAGAAAATGTCGAAGTCAAAACGCAACGTACTGCCCTTAGACAAGGCAGTGGACATGTACGGGCCAGATCCCCTAAGGGCCACCCTCGCCATAACGGCCGAGGTAGAGCAAGACTTAGACTTTAGACACGCAGAAGCTATTAGAAACGCCCAGCAACTCATGTCTATTTACTCCTTGGCGCAGAGGCTGGCCCAAACCGCCGAGGACCGTAGCCCCAACTGGCTTGACAAATGGCTAGTGTCAGAAATTGCGCTTGTGTTAGAAAGAGCCAGGGAGGCGTATGAGAAAGTGAGGGTGAGACAAGCCGCCGTGGAGGTTTTATACAATGCCAAGAGCGTGTTTGACCAGTATTTAGCCAGCGTGGAGAGGCCGTCAAAACTGGCAGTGGAGGCGGCGAGGGCCTGGGCCGTGGCCATGGAGCCTATAGCGCCCCACTTGGCAGAGGAGATATGGTCTATCCTAGGCGGGGAGGGGCTTGTGGTAAAGGCTCCATGGCCCCAGTTAAGGCCAGATCCAGTGGCTCTGCTGGCCAAGAGATATGTGGACATGGTAATAGACGACGTCAAGAGAATACCAGCCTTCGGGGAGGGCGTTAAGAGAGTAGTAATTTACGTAAATCCCAATTACGCGTGGGTCAAGGCGGCTTTAAGCGGCGATGTGAAGGCGGTGATAAACGCAGGTGCGCCGCCCCAAGCGGCTAAACGTGTGGTAGATATAGTAAAGACGCTGGGAGACGAGCTCCGCGGCCTTATTTCCGCCGTGGGGAAATTCGACGAGGCAGAGGCCCTCGCCTCTTACAAAAACTACATGGAGAAGGCGCTAGGCGCACCTATGGAGATTTACAACGCAGATGATCCATCGGCGCCTGACCTGGGGGGCAAGAAGAAGGTCGCGTTGCCCCTAAGGCCGGGCATTTATATCGAAAAGTAAATTAACTGGCTAGATGAGGCAAAACCTCTTTTCTAAACTCGTCGTATAACTCGGCGATAACCTCTTCGTATCTCGCCTTGCCGACTTCAATGGCGTCCATGTACTGTTCTATAAGTCTTGTCCTGTCCTCGCTGACAAGCTTGCCGAAGGCCTCCTTTAAAAATCGGAATATCTCCCTGCCCCTTTTTGTAGGTATCATGAGTTTTGTGCGCCCTGTCACGTAGACATAATACCGCTTCGCTAAGACTTGAAGTATATGCGCATAAGTGCTGGGCCTGCCAATACCCCGCTGTCTCATTAACGCCAATACGTCTGCTTGAGACAATACCCTCCTCACAACGCGGTATCTCTTAATCACTACGTCTAGAGTCCCCGTGGGCAATTCCGGCTCTACAGGCGTGAGTTGATACAGAGTTTGAAATCCCATATACGCCACTCCCACGGTCCTCTCAAGTTGTATCACGTGGCCGTCTATTTCCACGTTGTACTTGGCGACTTCCACTACGCTGGGTTCCATCTGGCTTGCCATAAAGCGCCTGAAGATTATGTCGTATAACTGGTAGTGGCTCTTAGTCAGCTGAATAGCTAATTGTATAACGCCTGCGTTTACGAGACCGCGGAGCTCCTCCACGTCTATAGGCCTCGTGGGCCTAATGGCCTCGTGCGCTCCCTCCTCGGCCTCCCCCCAGCTCCTCGGCTTAAAGACCCCCTCGCCGAATTTTCTCACTATGTACTCCCTTGCTATAGCAATGCCGGCGGTGGACACTCTTGTGCTGTCCGTGCGGTGATATGTGATAAGCCCGCTCTCAAATAAGTCCTGGGCAAGCCTCATGGCGTAGTCTGCCGAGAGGCCGAGTTTATTCACCGCATCTCTCAGCAACTCGTCGGTGGTGTAAGGTGGGGGCGGGTTCACCTGTCGCCTTTCCCTCGCTACGAGCTTAATTGCGACTCTCTTTTTCTTCCGCAAGACGTCGAGCACATCTCTGGGGACTTGTAATCTGATGTCTACATCGTCGAGCTGTAACTCCACGTTGTACACCCTGTTTTTCAAAGACTCCTCATATGTATTAACTATCCAGCCCAACACTGGAGTCTGTACTCTACCAGCGGATAGGTTCGGGTTTTTGAACTTGGCTTGTAGTATTTTGCTGAGGCCGAAGCCGATCCACCTATCCTCTACTCTCCTCACGATTTGTGCCTTCACAAGAGAGAAGTTAACGCCGCGGGGATTTGCCAGGGCGTTTAGAATAGCCCTTCTCGTCACCTCGTGGAACTCCACCCGCCTAATATCCTGCACATATGGCCGCAGGCCTAGGTATAAATCAAAGGCTATCTTCTCCCCTTCTGAGTCCGGATCAGTGCCGAGCAGTACCGTATCCACCTCTACGGCTATATTGCGAATAGCCTCTAAAACGTCCAGCGGCTTACAGCCAGGCGGTATGTCTATGTCGTCAACATAGACCGCGCCTCTACACCTCCAGATTTTATTATACACGGGGACGAAGCCGTACTCTTTTACAATTACAGCGTAGTTTTCCCCGTCATAATTACCATGTTTAAAATCGCCGAACCACTTGGCCAGAACCTCGCGTTGTCTCTGGTCAATTTTATTCAGCGACGTTGGCAGTTCGTATATGTGTCCTAGAGAGGCCGTGACCATTAAGACGGCGTCGCCTGTGGACACCTCATATATGGGGATGCCCTCTGAGATTATAAGGCTAGGCCTGCCGAAGAAGTTGGCAATAGTCCTAGCCTTAGTGGGCGACTCTACTACCATGAGTATTGTCCTCATGAGATCTACCCCCCGGGCGGCCGGGACAAGCCTCCCCTCCATTATGTCCCTAATCGTCTTCCTATCTCTGTCCACATCTGCCAGTATTTTGTCTAAATCCGCCTCACCTAAGTGTTTAAACTCCGCCTCGTCAAACCTGAGGCTAAGCTCTCTTTTCAACGCGTGGAATACCTTGGGGTCGTCTACAATTACGACGCTGAGGCCCTTGGATAGCCCCCCGGCGTAGAGGCGGGAGGTGCGCCCACTGCCTTGTATGTAAGTAGTCACGTCGGGGACTAAAACGTACATCTCCCCGTCGATATAAGCTAGTTTTACCTCTGTCGACGTCTCTATGGCCTTGCGTATCTCCTCGTTTTGTAATAAGGAGTTTACGAACTCGACGGCGGATTTGACCACATCGACGGCGTGTCTGTCAAAACTTGACAGCTCGGCGCCTTCGCTGGCCTTCTTCAAGGCCTCTTGCACGCTTAAGGCATAGGGGGCCAGCCTCTTGAGTTGCCCAATTAGCCTATCTGCCTTGTACCTCGCGTCCCCCGCGAGCACAGACCTAACGTTGTAGAGGAAGGTCAAATAGGCCGGTATGGAGAATTCCTCAAGTCTAACTCTAAACTTAAACTTGGGCACTCCGACGAAAATTACATATCGTATAACGTGGGGCAAGTCAATGCCCCTCACTAGTGCAGATCTGGAAGAGGCCAGCCCCACGAGCGCCGCCAGCTCTCCGCGCTCAAAGCTCTCCAAGACGCCGCGGCGGGGGCGGAAGAAGTGCTCAACAGCGAGACCCGCCTCCCTGGCCCTCTCCACAATAGCCTCTCCAAGCTCCATGTCTTGTACGTAGATAATTCCGCCGGGGCCCAGCCTCTTTACAAGCGCCAATGTCTGTTCTATAACGTTGTCAGACGCCTCGACGTAGAGGTCCACTACATTTCTGAGACCCTCGGCGCGCCCGCCGACGTCAAAACCCAAAATCTCTCTGAATAGCAATAACCTCACCGTTCTCCTTGCCTTAGCCAGCGCGCCGGACGCGACGAATACGCCGAGTTTAAGCCTCTGAACCTCCTCTCGCAACTTAGCCCTCAGCTTTGCCATTTCCTGATCTAGTCTCTCCACTTCTTTTAAGTCCCCGGCCACCTCCGCCTTCCTCAACTGCTTAGTTAAGTTAATCACCTCAAGCGCGGTGTTTAATACGGCGTCTGACACGCCTAGTAGTCTCAAAATGCGGTCGATGTTTTTACTAGTGGCCCTGAGAATGCTGTCCACATCGTCGGCCGCCACGAAGTCGAATTTATACCGGCTAAGCAACTCGAAGCGCTTAGGCAGAAAGGCCGATGTCGTCACGAGCACGTCGAAGTCGCCTCTCTCTAAGGCCTCCAACGCCTCTTTCTTCTCGCGCTCCGTGAGAAGGGAATGGTAAGCCAATGCCTTGAGGGAAACGCCGCCCCTTTCGGCAAAGGTCAGTAGCTTTTTATAGGCTTGGTGCGCCAGAGCAGATGTGGGGAATATGAGCAACGCCCTCTTGCCCTGCTTCGCCGAGTAGAGAGTAGCGATGAGGATAAACGTAGTCTTCCCCGACCCGGTCGGCGCGACAATGGCGAAGCTCTTCCCCCTCACAAACCGCCGCGCCCAGAGCCTCTGTGCTCCCCACATCTCAAATCCAACTATTCTTTTGAAAAACTCGGCGAACTCCTCATAGCCGCGGAGGTAAGCCTCTACCCACGCCAGGCCTTGCAACGCCTTCCTCTTCCGCAAGGCGGTTATTACTTGTTTAATAGAGCCAGCCTTAGCTCCATCGGGGAGACACTCCCTACAGGGGAGCCCCGAGGCAAGTCTGTCAGAAGTAATGGGGCCACCGCAGTTAGGACATGAATGGAGGTACGCCACTAACGGCACTTCCACGGGGTTTGGAGGCGTGGAGTATTAAAAAGTTTGGTTTACTGCGTTGTAACAGGCTTAACGTAGCCGGGCCGCTGTGTTTACACGCCTCCACAAGGCGCTCCGGAGGCGTTAACGGACCGCTGATATTCCGCCGCTTAGAGGAACGGCGTTTTCAAGGCACGCCAGCAAACCTTAAAGGGGACTGTTAAGGGAGTTTCTATTTAACGTTTGTATACGTGAATACCCAAGAGGTACAAAGGCAACGTTACGATGAACTACTTGCCAAGGCCGCCCAGCTGAGGGGGGTTTAGCCACTGGGTTTATAAGAGAGGATCGCATGCGGGCAGGTGGCTGCCGGCGTTTCAGTTAGCATAAAGCGAATACGTCTGGGGAAATGTGCCACGGTGAGCGTCTTCCTTATGGGGCTAACATTTAAATACGTGAGATAAGGGGGTCAAATGGAGAGAATAATACAGTGGATAGACGCCTTTAACCAAATCGCTAGGAGTGAGAACAACTTCCACAGCTTCTACATAGAGAAGGGAGAGGACTTCATAGACGCCACGCTTACCCTAGAGGAGGTGGCCCGCGTGGAGGAGTGCAGGGGAGGGTCCTACGCGGCGGCGACTGTCACGTTGAGGGGAGGCAAGGCTGTTTTAGAGATGGCGTCTGGAAGATATAAAAAGTGTCCCACCCAGTCGGGATACAACGCGGAGTACACAGATACCACAGTGGAGAGAATAGAGCTGGGGGACGACCCGGAGATTCTTAACTTTATAAAGTCTATAAAAAACGAGGGGGACTTCGTGGCGCTCTTAGAGGCGGTATTACAAGCGGCCGCCCGGTAGGTGCTTTTTAAAAACTTCCAGGAATTTTTGATAGGCTTCCTCTCCGTACAACACGACGAGAATCCGACGTATGCTACGGAGGGCGGGGGCGACCTCCCTTATCGCCGTGGCCATCTGCTCCGCGGCAGCGTCGTAGGGACAGCCGAAGATCCCGGTGCTAATCGCCGGGAGGGCTATTGAGACAAGGCCTAGCTCCTCCGCCTTGAGCAAGGCGTTTTTAACGGCCTCGGCCAGCTTTTCAATCGGCTCGACTCCACAGCGGGGGCCGACGGCGTGTATTACATACTTGGCCTTGAGCCTGCCGGCTGATGTGACGGCGACGCCGCCCACGGGCACGGGGCCGTGTTTTCTCACCCACTCCCTGCTCTCCTCTTGAATTACTTGTCCTCCCTTTCTGACAATAGCCCCAGCCACCCCTCCGCCGTGCTCTAGATATGAATTAGCCGCGTTTACAATGGCGTCTGCCTCAACCTCGGTTATGTCCCCCCTCATCAAGACGACTTCGACTCCGCCTACACTAAACTCCATACAAGTAAGAGCGCACAGGGTTTTTAACGATTTCAGCGCAAATCGTCCCGCTCATGGTCGCACAGGGGCTAGTTCATCACCGGCTTTTTGGTGGCATTATGTAAATATATGCTAAAAATATTGATTTTATGTGCCTCTACATTTCGATGTTACGTTGCTCCACGCGCCAAGCGTCTATGATTTTAGAAATTTGAGGCGTGTCCACTACGGGCCTATAAGCGATGTAATACCGTCGAGACCCGTGTTCGACATGTATCCCGTGGGCTTTATCTACATTGTCTCTTACCTAGAGAAGAGGGGGGTGAAAACCGGCATTTTCAACGTAGCGGCGAGGATGCTCAACGAGCCCCGATTAAACGTCTCCAAGCTTCTCAAAGGCATAAAGGCCACCCTATACGCAGTGGATATCCACTGGCTCGTACACGCCCACGGCGCCGTGGAGGTGGCTAAGCTGGTGAAGGAGATACACGGCGCGCCTGTGGCAGTCGGCGGGTTCTCAGCCACATACTACTGGCGGGAGATACTGGAGAAATACCCCTTCATCGATTTTGTGGTTCTAGGCGACACAACGGAGCCAGTGATATACCAACTGCTTCACGCCGTGGAGAGGGGTGACCGGGGGAAGCTCTACGAAATCCCCAACCTGGCGTTTAGAGACGGGGATAAACTAGTCAACACGGGTATTAGGTATATCCCCCAGGAGTTGGACGACTTGAAGCCAGACTACACAGCAGTAGCCCGGGCAATGATCAGAAGCGGTATTAGGAACTCGCTACCCTGGAGTACCTTTTTCAAACACCCAATAGCCGCCGTTATCTCGTACAAGGGGTGCCCACTCAACTGCCTAGCCTGCGGGGGAAGCAACTACACTTACAGCGCAGTTTTCGGCAGAAGAGGACTGGGCCAGAAGAGCCCTGAAACCCTAGTGGAGGAGTTTAGGGAGATAACTGAGCGGCTTAAAATCCCCGTGTTCTTTGTCGGCGATCTGCAGTACCTCGGGAGGAGATACTTGGAGGAGTTTGCAGAATTGCTGAGGCGGAAGAAACCCAGCGTAGAGCTCATATTCGAGTTCTTCACACCGCCGCCGCGGGAGGTGCTCAGCCTATATAGAAGGGCAGGGGACATGGTGTACCTCCAGATATCCCCCGAGTCCCACGACGAGGATATTAGAAAACACTACGGGAGGCCCTACGACAACTCCAGCCTCTTGGAATTTATAAAAAATGCCGCAGAGCTCCGTTTTGAGCGGGTTGATCTCTACTTCATGGTGGGCCTGCCCATGCAAACCCCCGAAAATGTGAAGGGGCTTGGCGACTTCTTCCTAGAGCTGGCGAAGCGCGGCGGCGGAGCCCTCAACGCCTTTGTAGCTCCCCTCGCCCCCTTTGTAGATCCCGGGAGTCCTGCCTTCCACAACCCCTCGAAATACGGCTACGTTATACTAGCCAGGAGCTTTGAGGAGCACAGAAGGCTCCTCCTCGCCGAGAGGTGGTACATGATGCTGAACTACGAGACGACAACCATGACGAGGAGCCAAATTGCCGAGGCGACATACAACGCGGTGGAGAGCTTGGCCAGGGCTAAATACATTGCGGGGATTATAGACGACGAATACCTCGGCGCCGTCTTAGAAACTGTCAAAAACGCGAGAAGCGGCGCGCCGCCCGTGGGACTAAACTCTAAAGAAACAGTTAGAGAAGAGGAGTTGTATCCAAAAAAGTTCTGGATCTCGTACCTAACCCCCCGCTCTGTCGCCGAGATAATAAGGTATTCGCTAGGGAGGCTCGCATAGCGTGTTCTTTACTTTCAGCGTACTCTCTCCCCTATACTTAATAATAGCAGTGCTAATATATATTATTGAAAATAACATCATGTGTTCGTAATTGGGGCCAGGCCGCCTATAAGGGCGGAGCGCGTCGATTTAATCCCACTGGTCAGGAGGGGCCTTACCTATGTTGAGTCCAGCGACGCCGTGTGGCGAGTGTGCGAGCCGGCCGAGCGCTGGGAGCAACTCAGAGCTAAGCTTGTGGCCAAGGGGTATAGAGTATCTCAGTCTTATATTCCGCCGTCTGTGCGGCGGTACCTCCACGGGGAGAGAAAAGTGGAGCTGGGCGGAGGAGTGGCGGCTGTGTATGTAAAAGACGGCGTGTTTAAGTGGCGCCTGGGGGATGAATACGGCGTCGGCTGTCCGCCGGCTAAATACGTGGCGTACTGGGGGCAGAGGCCTAATTGTAATGGCGTAGTTATAGACTTGAAGAAGATTTATAAAAGGGGGTTCTGGTCGGCGGTCGCTGAGAGGTTCGGCGACCAGTGGCTCCTCAAGGCGCTGAGGGGGGAGCCAGACGACGTGTTAAACGCCCTCTACCTCCTCGCCGTGGAGGCCGCGCGCTTCCTTGAAGCTCTGGCCCTGGCGACCGGCGTGGGGGTGGACGCGGTGCTGGACGTGTTTGAGAACAACTCAGTGGCGGCGCTGGCCGAGGCCGTGTTTCACCGCGAGGCTGAGAGGAGGGGCTATGTAATTGAGGACTCTAGGCGCCACTTCGACATGCCTTATTTCGACATGGCGAGGGGCAGGGCGCCTGGGGTGTACAAACGCGTGGCCGAGCTGGACTTCAAATCGCTGTTCCCATCGCTAGTCGTGAAACACGGGGTGGACCCCACGACTGCAAGGCCCTGTTCCAACGGGCTTAGGGCAGGGGGCCTCGGCAGGTATTGTTTCGACGGGGGCCCTGTTGCCGACGTTATCCACAAGTGGCTAGACCAGAGGCTTAGCACGGGGGATAAGGCCGTTTCAGACGCACTTAAGTGGCTTATGAACGCGGGGATAGGAGCGTGGGGGAAGGCCGGCTGGGGGATGATATGCGAGCCGTGTTTACTGGCTGTGAGAACTGAGGCGGCCCGTCTGTTCGACGAGGCGTGGAGGCTGTTCTCTCCTATATACGGCGATACTGATTCTATATACGTTGAGGAGGACAAGGCAGGCGGCGTGTTGAGCTGGGGGGCCTCCCTCGGGGGGCTTAGGCTGGAGCTGAGGGGGGTTTGGGACGTTTTTATACTGGCGCCTGCCAGGCGCGGGGGCGTCGCCGAGAAGAACTACGTCAAGGCGGGTGGCGGCGGGCTTGAGGTGAAGGGAGGCCTTCTGAGACCTCACGACGTGCCTCTGGCAGTGCGGCTTAGATACGGCGACGTGATCCGTGTGGTGGCTGAGGGCGGGGATCCCGTCGAGGCGGCGGTGGGGATTTTGCAAAACGCGCCGCCGGAGCAATTGTTCATTTACAGAGCTGTGTGGAGGGAGAGGCTGGCGGAGATAAACAAGCCGTCTCTGTTCCACACAGCGGCGCGTTACGTCGCGGAGAGGTGTAGTTGCGATCCCGTTGACGTTTTCTACCTGCCGGGCGACGGCGTTGTTTACACGCCCTGGGTTGCCGTGGACAAAAGGCTTAGGGCCAGGCCCGCCGACGTCGAGGAAGTGAGACGCGCCGCGGCGGAGTACGTAAGGAGGCTTTGGAAGTTACGCGCCTTAAGGCTTATATGACTTCCCACGGTTTTGTAAACGCCGGGGATTTACTAAAAGTGGCAGAAATGGCGAGAGGGCACGGCGGCTGGGTTAGCTTTGAGCTCCTTTACAAAAAATGGGGGGATTACGCCTTTGCGATTTTAGAGGCGGCGCAGTTGCTAGGGGTTTTAAAATGGGCGAGGGAAGACGGCGCTGGCAAGACCCGCGTGGCGTACGCCCTGGGCAAGAGGGGGGCTGTTTTACTAAACCTCTTGGTAGATCCCTGCCCAATTGACGCATATATCCACAGGGGCGTGTTGAGGCTAGACACGCCTCTAGGCCCCCTCTCCGTCGCGCCGGAGCCCGGTTACATGCTCTCCGTTGCGTACAAACTGGCCGAGATCTGCGGCGGAGATCCCCGCTCCTTATATCTCAAGCTAAAGCTGGCTGTTTACAAGGCAGTTAAGAGGGCTAACGGCCTCGAGAAGTGGCTAGTGCCCCAGCTCCGACGCTAGTTTCAACACGGCGTCGGCAAGCCTCTTCATGTCGCTTTCCACAAACTCTAACGCGGGATATCTGCTGAACTCCACTTCTGTCAAGGCCATTGTACTGAAATTCGTTTATAGCCACGTTGGTCAAGTCGGCGAGTTTAACTCTTGCAACGTCTTATAACGCCTTGGCTACTGCCAGCATATAGCCTGTGGGCGTGAAGGCAATTATAAAAATCGGCTGGGCCAACCCTCTTGTCCTCTCTAGTCGCCTTAACTCCCTTAAAACTCTCGGCTATGACGTGGCCGTAATCCACGGCGATGGCCGCCAGCAAGGCTCTCCACGCCTGAAACGCCCTGCCGGCGGCGTTTCTGTAAAGCCCCTGTTCTAAAAACTTAAGCGCAAGCTCCGCCTCATACCT
>FWWM01006186.1_pt1 | contig 24043 bp, 23 predicted proteins | sample 2228351 | NCBI WGS metagenome assembly FWWM01 (sample SAMEA103939774, study PRJEB20133) | metagenome
CGCTATAACAAGCGAGGGTGAAACAGGCGAGCAAAAATAAAAAGGAGGTGCTTATGCGGGCGGTTTTGGTGGTGTTGGGTGTGCTGCTGGTTTTGGGAGTTTTGGCGCCAGCTGAGGATGGAAGCGTGGTTTGGCCTGTAGACGGAGTAGGCGCACAACCCTTACAGCTAGACGTTTATATTTGTGCCGCAATATGCGCGGCCGGCGGATGTGATTTCAATGGTGACCCTTTGGATTGTACGTGTTCAGGAGGGCGTGTCTGTTGTGCCTACTACAGGTGCGTTTCGAATCCTCGGTGGTGGGAGTTTTGGAGGCCGTGCTACTGTGCAGTGGTAATTGAATGCTATTCCATTCCATGTCAACCAGGTCAGCCAATCCCGATGAGGGCTCCTGGAGGCTCTCCTGTAGAGTGAGGCGCCGACATGTGCTGTTACCTACTTCTCGTTGGCTTTCTGGCGCTCTTCGCCTGTCCTGGGCTATCCGAAACAGGCTGCTGGACTCAAACCTCTTGCCCTCCCAACAATCCACTTGCTTACTGCACCATTGCCGAATACGACTGGATAGGACTTTGCATCGATAACAGTAGAAACTTGATGGCCCTTACGTCAGCCTGGAGAACGGAAATCTTGGAACTTTATTCCGGCAAGCTTCTGGCCTCTCTTGCACCGCCGCCAGGTACACGCTTTAACGCGAGTCCAGCGTTTAGTCCTGATGGGAATTTGATCGCACTACCACTCACTGATAACAGCTTGCGTGTTTGGAATTGGAGGACAGGTGTTGAAGTCTTTACCTTCCCCACCGCAAGCTGGGGAAGCGTCTCTGCGTTTAGCCATGATGGGAAATTGTTAGCAGGTGTGGGTTCTCATGGAGAGGTTATTGTCTGGCATCTACCAACTGGAGAACCAGCGGTGTCACTGCTCCAGCTGCAAACGCTTGTAGGTCCATTTGTTCTGGGCTTCAGTTCTGACGATAAGATCCTTTTTGCCCGTGCATTGCTTCCTGCAAGCGGCGCTCACATTACGATTATGTGGGATGTGGAGACCGGAAGGACTGTGCAGGTTCTTCCTGGGATAGCACTGTTTCCTCCAGGGGGCCCCATCTACCTACTTGAACCACGGCCAGATGGGCAGACTCAACTCTGGATCTGGAATAAAGAACAAGGGCGGGTATGGCCCATGACGTTACTTCCTGGGCCAATGGTTGGCGCGTCACTTAGCGGAGACGGGCAGTACCTCGCTCTTGCTTTGGCCAATGGCAAAGTCAGGATCTTGGACATCCGCAATGGTCAAGAGTTGGGACAGCTTGATCCCAGAATGGTGATCCATGGTACCGAGGAGTCGCAGCTACTAGTCTACGTGTTCTTTATTTCGGATTCTTTGGTGGCTACAGCCACACGGATTTACGGGACAAGCCTGGGGTACCTTCATTTGTGGAACATTTTAGGGTTGTTTGCAAGAGGAAAAGAGTAGAAGGAGGTGCACGGTGAAAAAAGTTTTCGTGACTCTAACCATGCTGTGGGTGGTTGGATGTCTGGGCTTGGCCGACGACGGAAGCGTGGTTTGGCCTGGTGTAGATGAGGGAAGCGTGGAGTGGCCTACAACCGAATTCTACACATACGAAGATATCGACCCTATATATGAGGATGAATTACAATTTTGGTGGAAGGTTGATTGGCACTGCTTCAAAGAGTGCTACATGCTTTGTTACGATATGCTTGCTCCCAAATGCAAATACCTCGAACCGATTCCAAAATTATATTCTGCCTGCATTAAGGCAGTGGCGGTCTTCTGTGGTGCTACTTGTGTTAAGGCCTGCTGGCGCTAAGCCAAAGATGGATTAGGCAATCATGAAAGGGGACTCTTTTTGTGTGGAGCCTCCTCTTAATAATGTTTGAAAGGAGCGGAAGATGAGAGAAAACCTACCCGATGTTCTAGCAACATGGGTGCGGAAGGTGGAGGAAGCGCAGATGTTGTATTTTGCGGCTGTGATAGAGATGAGGTTGTCTGGCGCAGCTCAAACTCCCCTTTTCTTCGGTATCGGTCCGGTGGAGCTAAAGGCTTGGTTTAGAGCCCCAATTTGGCGTTTGGAGGGAAGTTGGAAGGGCGGTGAAGAAGTCGTCGTCCTAGGTGACAATATTCATCGACATCGTCGTTTGGCTGATGGTGTCTGGGTCAGAAGCGAAAGACTCGGTCAAATTAATCCTTTTGGCCTAAAGCGGCTTTACTGTGGCTTGGAGGACTTAGACAAGATAGACACATTCTTTGTTGCCGAAAATGACACAGGACAATTATGGCTAGTAACCGGAAAGATCGAAACGGAAGAAAAACGGGAAGATGCTAAGTGGTGGATTACTAAGAATGACCATGTGCTAAGAAGGATGGAGCGAAGCGGAAGATCATATTTCAAATGGAAAGGACGACATGTAGAGCTGCCTATTCCAATCCTTTCCATTACCTACAAGTTTTGGGAATTTCCCCAAAAAGTTCCCGATGAGCTCTTCAATGTTCCGGCAAACGCTGCTGTTCAAGAGGATGAAAACGATCCACTTATACAGTGGTTGAAACACTTGGCAGGCTAAGCAGTGGAGGATAAAAGACCACATGGTTTAGCAGCTTCAATCTGTAGTGTTAACCAAGAATGTGATCCGCCGGGTTAAGGATGAGCTAAGATGGTGGTGCTTGGAGAGACACCCCCGCTATCGCAAGCGAGGGCGAGAAAGATGAGCACAAGAAGTGCATGATGCGGGCGGTTTGGGTGGTGTTGTGGGTGTGCTGTTGGTTTTGAGTCTGTGGCCCTGGCCAACGATGGAAGCGTGGTTTGGCCGCAGGCCTATCTAGGCGGTGTTGGAATCCTAACCTACTGCGGACTGGGCGAAATTTTGGAATGTTTCGAAGTGTGCATATTTTGGGATTAAAAAATAGCACCTTGGTGTGAAGCCGGATGTGAGGGGGCATATGGGCTTTGTATATTTGGTTGCACTTTAATCGGTATCAAATCCCCGGATTCCATTCCAGACCGTTTAAAAAACTGTGAATTAGTATACAATGCCTGTATTGGAGCATGCCCAAAAGAAAGGTGGTGCGCAGCTTCAAGATGGGAGTGTAGATGTGCCTCTGAAAGGTCCTATACCATCGACCACAAAGATTACTGAAGTTGCGAAGCGCCAAATGGAAGAGGACAATCGAGGTAGAGAAGGGAACCAATGAGACCGTTTGTGCTATTCCTATGCCTGTCCTTGGCTAGCTATTCCTCGTTTGCATATTGGGAAGAGCTGTGGCAGGTGGGGGATGTTTGGGTTTATCGCGTGGATTACCGCGAAAAATTCCTCCCCTTCACGGGGATTCCCTTCCACGCAAGCTATGAGCTGAGGATGGCAGTGGTGGAAGGAAAAGAAACGAGGTTTCCAGGCTGGGAGGAAGCCGGGTTCCCTAAAGTATGGTCATGGACGCTTACGGTTGAAGATGAAAAATACGGGTTCCCAAGGGAACGAAAGGCCACGGTCTTTGTATTTGAAAAGCTTGCGGGCGTTAGGTTCCTTCGCTTTCCCCTTCCGGCCATCTTTTTGTGGGAGGGAGAGCTTGATCCCGAGGAAGCGGGCGCCCTGGTGGGAATCCTTTGGGTTGGAGGGGGTCCAGCCCTCTGGGAGCGGGAAATTCCCCTGGAGATCCGAGAAATAGGCCTGGTGGGCAAAGTCGTCCAACGGCTCACGATCGAACCTTTGGGCGAAGAGGAGCTTGAAGTGGCCGGTTCCCTCTTTCGGGCGCTTCGCTTTGAGATCCAAGCGGAAACCCGGCGGGAGTTTTCAGAAAAATCCCGCACGGTCCGGATTCATCGCGTTCAGGCTTGGGGAAGCGACAAGGTAAGAAATTGGATCCGCATCGAAGGTCAAGAAGAGGAAAACGGGATCATTCTGAGACAATATTCAATTGAGCTGGTTTCCTTCGCCCAAGGGAAGTGAAGCTCAAGCCTTGAGGACCCAGCGGGTGCCTTGAGGGCCGTCCCGCAGCTCCACCCCTAGCTCCGCTAGCTTTTCCCGGATTTTGTCAGCAAGGGCGAAGTTTTTCTCCTTGCGCAATTGCGCCCGAAGTTCCACCACCAGATTCAAAAGCTCCTCGGAAAGCCTTCCGAGCTCGGGAGCGCTCGCCTCCCCTTGGAACAGGCCCAGGGGACGGCAGAGCCGGCGCACGGCCGCCGCCGCTTCCCGCCACGCCCCGGGATCCGCCCTTTTGTACGACTCCCCGATGATCTCCTGGATCACCGCCAGGGCCCCAGGCGTGTTGAAGTCCTCCTCGAGCTCCGTCCAGAACCTTTTTTCTTTTTCGTGAAGAAACGCGGAAAAGTCGGGGTCCTGGGCGCGGACTTCCGCCGGGATTTTTTCCGCTTCCGCCAAAAAGTTATAAACCCGGCCCACCGCGGCCTTGGCCTCCTCTAAGGCCTCAAAGGAAAAGTCCAGGGGCTTTCGCCAGTGCCGGGAAAGGTAAAAGTAGCGCACGGCCTCGGTCCCAAAGAGCTTGACGATGTCCCGGGCATAGTAGAAGTTCCCCAAGGATTTGGCCATCTTCTCCCCGCGCACGGTGAGCATTCCATTGTGAAGCCAAATCCTCACGAACGTTTTTCCCGTGAGGGACTCGGCCTGAGCCCTTTCGTTCTCGTGGTGGGGGAAGATGAGGTCGTTCCCGCCCGCGTGGATGTCGATGGTCTCGCCCAAAAGGGAAAGGGACATGACCACGCATTCGGTGTGCCAGCCGGGACGGCCTGGGCCCCAGGGCGAGGGCCAACGGGGCTCCCCGGGTTTTGCCCTCTTCCAAAGCGCGAAGTCCAGGGGATCGCGCTTGCGTTCATCCACCTCCACCCGGGCCCCGGCCAGCTGTTCCTCCACCGATCGGCCGGAAAGCTCACCGTAGCCGGGATAGGTACGCACGGAAAAATAAACGTCCCCATCCACCACGTAGGCATGGCCTTTTTCCAAAAGCTTTCCGATGAACTCCACCATTTTTCCGATGAAGGCGGTGGCCGGAGGGGAGTAGGTGGGCGGCCGCACTCCTAGCCGCTCCAAATCCGCAAAATACTCCTGGGTGTAGTGCAGGGCCAGTTCCCCGGGATCCCGGCCCTCCTCCTGGGCCCGCCGGATGATCTTGTCGTCCACGTCCGTTACGTTTTGGACGAGGATTACGCGCAAACCCCTCGCTTCGAGGACCCGCCGGAGGGCGTCAAAAACGATGAACGGGCGAGCATTTCCGATGTGGATGAGATCGTAAACGGTAGGCCCGCATACGTACATGCGCACCGTGCCGTCCACGGGCGCAAGCTCTTCCAATCTTTTGGTCAGGGTGTTGTACAGGCGCATCGAGTAGATGGTAGCGAAAGGAGGTTTCCTCCACCAAGTAGAATCCAGCGTGCCCTGGCGGGAAGCTCTTTTGGTCCTTGGAGTTTCGGCGGCTCCGGTGAGCGAGCTGCGGGCTGGGATTCCCTTGGCGTTGGCCTTGGGCTTTGCCCCGGAGGTCGCGTTCTTTCTGGCCCTCGCCGGAAACCTTTTGCCCCTGCCTCCCCTTCTTTTCCTTTTGCCCAGGATCCTTCGAGGGGTGGAAAAACTTCCGGGCTGGCCAGGCCGAGCGGGGAGGGCGTATTTGGCCTGGCAGGCCCGCAGGAAGGGGCTTTTAGCCCGATGGGGACCCCCGGCACTGGTGTTGTTTGTGGCCATCCCCCTCCCTGGTACAGGGCTTTGGACAGGGGCGGTGCTGGCGAGCCTTCTGGGGATATCTGGGCGGCGCGCCGGGCCCTTTCTCGTCCTTGGTGTGCTCCTAGCGGGCGCCCTCGTTTTGGGAGCGAGCCTCGGGTTATTTCATCTTTTGGGGATCTGAGGTCCCCGGGAATAAACTTGGCGGACATGAACGAGCGGGCTTTGGAGAAACTCAAGCTTCAGGAGCTCCTCCGCCGCCATCCTGCGGATTTAGCCGAGATCATCTCCGCTTTGAACGAAAAGGAAGCGGTGGAGCTCGTGCGCCGGCTTTACGAGCGGCAGGCCGCGGCTCCGCTGGGCGAGATGGAGCCAGAGGAGGCCGCCCGGCTTTTGGCCCAGCTGAACCGAGACGAGGCCATCCGCATCCTGTCCCACATGGACCCGGACGACGCCGCCGATCTCCTCGCCGAGCTCCCCAAGGAGACGATGCGGGAGATCCTGGCCCGCCTGGAGCCTCACAAGGCCAAGACCCTTCAGACGCTTCTTTCCTATCCTCCGGACACGGCCGGCGGCCTTATGTCCCCCGAGGTGTTGGCCCTGCCGGCCCATCTGCGAGCTTATGAGGCCATCCAGTTCATCCGGCGCAAGGCCGAGGAAATGGAGACCGTCTATTACGCCTACGTCGTGGACGAAGAAAACCGCCTTTTGGGTGTCCTCTCCCTGCGGGATCTCGTGCTGGCCCCCCTCAACACGCCCATAACGAAGATCATGAACACCGAGGTGGTGACCCTCCCCCCGGACATGGACGTGGAAGAGGTGGCCAGGCTTTTTGACAAATACAACTTCCTCGCCCTCCCTGTAGTGGACGCGGACAAGAAGCTCCTAGGGATCGTCACGGTGGACGACGTCATGGACGTGATGCGGAAGGAGGCCACCGAGGACTTCTTGCGCGTGGGCGGCATTCCTTCCGGTGAGGACTTGCCCCTGGATCCCCCCATTTCCTCGGTGAAGAAGAGGCTGCCGTGGCTTATGGGGCTAGTGGTCCTCAATCTCAGCGTGGCCAGCCTGGTCAGTCGGTTCGAGGCCACCATCGCGGAATTGGCCTTCGTGGCCTCCCTCATGCCCCTCATTGCGGACATGAGCGGGAACGCCGCGGCCCAGGCGCTCACCGTGGTCATCCGGGGCATGGCCCTGGGAATTGTGGATTGGAAGGATCTTCCGCGCATACTGTGGAAGGAGCTGCGGGTGGGGATTTTGGCCGGCCTTGGTTTGGGCGCGCAAATTGGGATCATCTCCGCGCTCCTTTGGCAAAAGCCGCTATTCGGAATGGTGGCGGGGCTGGCCTTGGCCGGCACCACCATGGGCGCTTGTCTTACGGGAGGAGCCATCCCCTTTTTGTTCAAAAAGCTCCGCCTGGATCCGGCGATGATGTCCGGCCCCGTGGCCACCACCATCGGCGACCTCATCGGGATCAGCCTTTTTTTGGGCTTAGCTACGCTTTTCCGTAGCCGCCTCCTTTGACCGACAAAGTCCGGGTTTTCGGCTATACTCGCGGCACACCTTCCCGCCGCGGGAGCGAGCAAAGGAGCGCGGCGGAGAGGGAAAGGGGTGATGAAATGACGGCGTTTGCCCAAACTACCACGGGGACGGAAACAAGCCAGCAACTCATTTCCCTTGTCGTTATTCTCGTGGTCTTTTTCGCGGTCTTCTATTTTTTGTTGATTCGCCCACAGCGCCGGCGTCAAAAAGAACACGCCGCCCTCCTTACCTCCCTAAAGCGCGGCGATCGGGTGATGACCGCCGGCGGAATAATCGGAACCATCGAGGACATCGACGAAAATGAGGTGATCCTGGCTGTGGAGGAAGGAAAACTTCGGATCGCCAAGTCCAGTATCGTGGAAAAAATAACAAAGAAGTGAGGTGACCGATGAAACGCAGGGATTGGATTTACCTTGGCGTCACTTTGGCCGTCCTTTTTGCCGCCATCGGTCTTCTTTACCCATTTTGGCCGCTTGATAAGGTGATAAAGCTCGGCTTGGACCTTCAAGGCGGGGTCCGTCTGGTGCTGCAGGCCCAGGGGTTGGAGGAAATGACGGCCGCCCAAAGGAAGGACGTGGTGGACCGGCTGGTCACGATCTTCGCCGAGCGGGTGGACCAGTACGGCATGGCCAACGCGGAGATCCGGCCCTTGGGCAGCGATCGGGTGGAGGTGCGTATCCCCGGGGCCGCTGACCCGGAACAAGCCCGGGAGCTCCTCGGCCGCACGGCAATCCTGGAATTTCGGAAAGTTCTGGATGAAGCCACGAATCCCGACGACCTTGCCGCCAAACGGGTGATCCCCCAGGAGATCCTGCCCGGAAAAGAGCAGGGCCGCTATTATCTTGTGGAGGGCGATCCCCTTCTCACCGGTGACGTCCTTGACAACGCAGAAGTCCGCGTCTCTACGGATCCCCGCAACCCCGGGCTTTACATCCTCCTTACCTTCAACCGCGCCGGCGCCGAAAAGTTCGTGGAGGCGCTGAGGAAGCTGCAGGTAGGGGATAGGCTGGCCATCATTTTGGACGGGATCGTCTACTCCGCCCCGGCCATTTCCTCTTCCATCAAGGAGGCGGCGGCCCAGGGCTGGCGGGCCGTGCAGAATAGCACCACCATCACCGGCCGGTTCACTTACGATGAGGCCAAACTCCTCGCTGTCGTCCTCCGCTCGGGAGCCCTGCCCACTAGAGTAGCGGTGGTGGAGGAGCAGCGGGTTGGGCCGACCTTGGGAGCGGAGTACGTGCGGCGCGGCGCCCTCGCCCTCCTCATAAGCTTCGTCCTCGTCGTCCTTTACATGATCCTCTACTACCGGTGGTATGGGCTCATCGCCGCTTTGGGCATTGCCTTGACCGTGCTCATCCTCTTCGCCGCTCTGCGGGCCTTCCACGCCACGCTGACTTTGCCGGGGATTGCTGGGCTGGTCTTGACCTTGGGAATGGCGGTGGACGCCAACGTCCTCATCTACGAGCGGATAAAAGAGGAGCGCCGTGCGGGGAAAGCCTTCAACGCCGCCATTGCCGCCGGCTTCCATCGCGCTCTTTCCGCCATCGTCGACTCCAACATCACCACCCTCATCGCCGCCCTCATCTTCTTCCTCGTCGGTTCTGGACCGGTGCAGGGGTTCGCCATCACCTTGAGCCTGGGCGTGGTGGCCTCCATGTTCTCCGCTTTGGTGGCCTGCCGGTTGCTTCTGGAGCGCACCGTCCTTGGACAGCGCATCCCGGTCAAGTTGGTACCCACTGCAAAATGAAGAGGTGCACAGCGCTCTCCGGATCGAGCTCGCCGATTTTTATCCGCACGTCCAATTCTTGGAGCAAGCCCAAAGCTTGGATCAGGCGGGCTTCCCCGTGGCGGCGGGCCTGGGGCAGTCTCCGGCGAACCAGCCACTCCGGCCCCTCTGGAGCCTCTCCCGCCGCCACGGCGCTCAACGTGGAAAGCAAAGCGCGAATATGGCCCACAAGGAGGTAAAACAAGGTCTGGGGATTCCAACGGGCGCGCAATAGCCCGTCAAGGGCGCGGAGCGCACCCCTAAGATCGCCATCCCCTACGGCGTCCAAGAACTCATATGGTTGGGGCTGCCCAAAGAAGCAAAGTTCGAAAAGACGGGAGCGCGGAAGCTTCCCTCCCTTCCAAACCTTGAATTTCTCTACTTCCTGGGCAAGCCGTAAGGTGTCCCCTCCGCACGCCTCCAAAAGCAAATCCACGAGGAAGGGATAAACGGGAAGGCCGGCCTCCCGCAGGAGGGTTTCACAAAGCTCACGAAGGGCCCGTCCGGAGGGGCGAGAAAAGTGTTCGGCCTCTTCGGCGGCTTCGAACAATGGTCCACGCAGGTCCTCGCCCAAAAAGAACACGGCCACCCCCTCTGGCAGCCCTGTGCGCAGGGCCAAGGCCAATTCCCGCTCCCCCCGCCAAGGGTCCGCCCACCGCACCACCACCGCTTTGGCCTCGGCAAAAAGATCGGGGGTGCGGACCTCCAATAAAAGCCGTTCCGGCGTGATCTCGTCCCCGAAAAACACGAGCTTCCGCGTGGACCCCAGGGCCCTGAGCCGCTCGGCCAGCCTCCGCTCCACGAGAAGCGGGTCTCCGGAATACGCGCCAAACCGCACTTTCGCCACACGTTCAGCCTACACCGCCAGAAAAGGGGGGACAACCCTTGACGGAGGAAGAGGCCGTTCCTAACATTGACAGTGGGCCGAGGTGGCGGAATTGGCAGACGCGCTGTCTTGAGGGGGCAGTGGGCTTCGGCCCGTGCGGGTTCGACTCCCGCCCTCGGCACCAGGCCGGCTCGCCGCCGGTTTTCTTTTGGAATTGGGTCATGCCCATGAGCCCCCGAAAGAAACCAGCACCATTAATCCCGGTGAAGATAACGGGAACAGGCTCGTACCTGCCGGAGAAAGTCCTGACCAACGACGATCTCGCCCAGTCCCTCGACACCAGCGATGAGTGGATCCGCACCCGTACCGGGATCCGCACCCGTCACATCCTCTCCCCTGAGGAAATTCCCGCGAAGATGGGGATCGAAGCAGGGCAAAGGGCCTTGGCCAAAGCGCAACGGAGCCCCAAGGAGGTGGACCTCCTCCTTGTGGCCACGAACGTTCCGGAGGAGCCCATTCCCGGAACGGCCCCGCACATCGCCCTCGGCCTCGGGCTTGGAAAGGGAGCGTTTGCCGACGTCACCGCCGGCTGCGCCGGTTTTCTTTATGCCCTGGCCATGGCCGCGGCCATGATCCACGCGGGAATGGCAAAAACGGCGATGGTGGTGGGCACAGAGGCCCTCTCCCGCTTTGTCAATTGGCAAGATCGCTCAACGTGTGTGCTTTTTGGGGACGGCGCGGGAGCGGTGGTCGTGGAGTCCAGAAAGGGAGAGGCGGGGATCCTCGGGGTGGCCCTGCGGGGAGATGCCACAAAGCTTGAGCTTCTGCGGATCGAGGCTGGTGGGGTGCGGCTTCCGGCGAGCTTGGAGACGGTTCGGGCCGGAAAGCATTTTTTGCAGATGGAGGGAAAGGGGCTGTTTCGAGCGGCGGTGGGGATGATGGCCGAGGCCACCCGCGCCGCCGCCGCCCAGGCCGGCTTGGGCCTTCGGGAGATCGATTGGGTCATCCCCCATCAGGCCAACCTCCGGATCATCGAGGCCCTGATAAAGCGCCTGCGCATCCCGGAGGAAAAGGTGGTGGTGAATATCGACCGGGTGGCCAATACCTCCACGGCCTCCATCCCTATTGCACTAGACGAGCTCGTGCAGGCGGGCAAAGTCGAGGCTGGGCAGATTTTGGCCCTTACGGCCTTCGGAGCTGGCGCCTGCTATGGGACGGTGATCCTCCGGTGGTAGCCTTCCTTTTCCCCGGCCAGGGCTCGCACGAGGTGGGAATGGGGCGGGACCTTTTCACCAAGCCCCAGGGAAAGGAAGTCCTGGCGGAGGCCGCCGAACTTGGGTGGGGGAAATTTGTGCCAGAAATTCCTGCTGAGGAGTTTTCCAGGACAGCTGTGGCCCAGCCGGCCATCTTTCTTGTCGAGTGGGCGGCGTTTTTGGTGGCCCGGGAAAGACGGGAGCCGGAGGCGGTGGCCGGCCACTCCCTTGGGGAATTTGCGGCCCTGGCCGCGGCGGGAGTCCTGGATTGGCCTACGGCCTTCAAACTTGTGCTTCTGCGCGGAGAACTCATGGAGGAAGCGGCAAAAAACCATCCCGGAGGGATGCTTGCCGTCCTTGGCCTTCCCCTCGGGGAAGCGGAAGAGGTGGCCCACGAAAGCGGTTGCTTTTTGGCCAATTTCAATGCCCCAGGGCAGGTGGTCTTGGCCGGCGACCCCTCCGCCCTGGCACACGCGGAAAAACTCGCCCAGGAAAGGGGCGGGAAAGCCCTGCGCCTGGCGGTGGCGGGTGCCTTCCACTCCCCGTTTATGAGGGAAGCCGCCCAGCGCTTCGCCCAGGCCCTGGAGGACCTGGTCTTCCGCCCACCGAAGATAACTTTTGTCTCCAGCGCAAGCGGGAAGGTGGAGGAAGATCCAGGGAGGCTCAAGGAGATCTTAAAGGGGCAGATGACCGCGCCGGTTTTATGGGCGAAAGCCGTGGAAACCCTCGCCGCCTTGGGGGTGGAGGAGGCCTGGGAAATAGGCCCTGGGCAGGTCCTCACCCGCCTTGGCAGGCGCATCACCCAAGGGGTACGCTTCCGAGCCCTGGCGGAGGTCTTGGGGAATGTTTGAGGGGAAGGTAGCGCTCATCACCGGAGGGACCTCGGGAATCGGGCTGGCCACGGCCAAGCTCTTCGTGGGCCGGGGTGGGCAAGCGGTGGTGGTGGGGCGGGACAATAACCGCGGAGCCCAAGCGGAATGGGAACTTGGTGGCAAAGGAAAGTTCGTTCCCGCCGACGTTGCCAACCCGGAAGAGGTGAAGAGGGTGTTCGCCGAGGCCCTCCAATGGGCTGGCCGGCTGGATTTCCTGGTGCACGCCGCTGGCCACACCCGCGATAAACTCCTCATCCGCATGGAGCCGAAGGATTGGGAAGAGGTTTTGCGGGTCCATCTCACCGGGGGGTACCTTTGCGCCCGGGAGGCGCTGAGGATCATGATGAAGGCCCGGGCAGGGGCTATCGTGTTTGTGGGCTCCGTGGTGGGACTCACGGGAAACGTGGGGCAAGCCAATTACGCCGCGGCCAAGGCCGGGCTGGTGGCCCTCACCCGAACCCTGGCCCGGGAGGCCGCTCCCTGGGGGATCCGCGTGCACCTCGTGGCTCCCGGATACATCGAGACCCCCATGACCGCGGCCCTTCCGGAGAAGATCCGGGCAGAGTATTTGGCCCGTATCCCCTTGGGCCGGGCCGGGCGGCCGGAGGAGGTGGCCGAGGCCATCCTCTTCTTGCTCTCCCCCCAGTCCTCCTATATAACCGGCCATGTTCTCTGCGTGGACGGGGGCCTTGCCCCTTGCAACTAGGGAGGTGAAAGGATGAGCGACGTGGCGAACAGGGTTAAGGAGATCATCGCCGAGCAGCTTATGGTGGACCTGGAGGAGATCACCGAGGAGTCCACGTTTGTCGACGACCTCGGCGCCGATTCCCTCGATCGGGTGGAGCTGATCATGGAGTTCGAGGAGGAGTTCGGGATCGAGATCCCCGACGAGGACGCAGAGAAGATCAGCACCGTGGGCGAGGCCATCGCCTATATTGAGCGGCGTCTTGCGGAAAAGTCCGGAGAGCAAAGCAGTTTTGAAGTCTAACATGCCCCACGTCTATGTGGAGGAACTCGGCCGCTTCGTCGGCCAAGAGGTCCTGATCCAGGGCTGGCTTTACAACAAACGGTCCTCAGGAAAGGTCCGGTTCGTGTTGGTGCGGGACGGCACGGGAATCGTTCAAGGGGTGGTCACCCCGGAAGCCGACCCCCTCACCTTCGCGCTCGCCGAGCGCCTTCCGCAAGAAAGCTCCTTGCGCCTGTGGGGCACCGTGCGGGCCGATGCCCGTGCTCCCGGCGGTTATGAGATCCTCGTGCGAAAGATAGAGCCAGTCCATATTCCAAAGGAGCCATTCCCCATCGGCCTCAAGGAGCACGGGGTGGGATTCCTCATGGATCACCGCCACCTCTGGATCCGCATGCGCCGACAGGTCCCGATCCTGCGCATTCGCGACGCCGTGTTCTGGGCCATCCGCGCGTTCTTCAAGGAGCGGGGGTTTGTGGCCACGGAGGCCCCCATCATCGTAGGCACTGCGGTGGAAGGGACCACCACCCTTTTCCCCCTCGATTATTTCGGGGAGCCCGCGTATCTTTCGCAATCCGGCCAGCTATATTTGGAGGCAACCTGCATGGCCTTGGGCCGGGTCTACTGGATTGGCCCGTGTTTCCGCGCGGAAAAATCCAAGACCCGCCGACACCTCACGGAGTTCTGGATGGCCGAGGCCGAGGCCGCTTTTCTCGATCACGAAGGGAACCTCCGCCTTCAAGAGGACCTCGTGCGCTACATCGTGGAGGCGGTGGTGGCGGAGAGGAAGCGCGAGCTTTTGGAGCTTGGGCGAGACCCGGAGATGCTCCTTTCCGCGGTGCGGGAGCCGTTTGTGCGCATCACCTACAAGGAGGCGATAGAGATCATCCGCTCCCATGGCGTTCCCATTGAGTACGGCGACGATTTCGGCGCCCCCGCAGAGGATGCCCTCTCCGCCCATTTCGGCCGGCCGGTGTTCGTGGAACGCTACCCCAAGGAGATAAAGCCCTTTTACATGAAGCGTGACCCCCAGAACCCCTCTTTGGTCCTCAACGCCGACCTCATCGCTCCCGAGGGCTACGGGGAGATCATCGGGGGCTCCCAGCGCGTGGACACGGAGGAAGAACTTTTGGCGCAGCTTCGGGAGGCGAACCTGCCTTTAGAGCCGTACCGCTGGTACATCGACCTTCGCAAATGGGGTTCGGTCCCGCATTCGGGCTTCGGGCTTGGGGTGGAGCGCACCGTGGCTTGGATCACCGGTGTGGACCACATTCGCGAGACAATTCCGTTCCCAAGGATGTTAGACCGCCTTTACCCTTGACCCGGGGTGGGGGTAGAGGCTACACTGAGGTGGGTCGGCCAAAGGAGGAAAAAGCCGATCCAGTGCTAATTTTTTCAAAAAGAGGGCGGCTGCCCAAATTCGGGCAGCCGCCCAACCCCCGGTTGTCCTGGCCTCAAGCCTTTTTCACTTTGAGCTCGCCCTTCTCCTCGACAGCCTTGAGTTTTTTGCTGACGAGGGTCTTCAGGTTCTTGCCGGGCTTGAAGGCCGGGACAACCTTCTCCGGGACGGTGATGCGTTTCTGGGTCTGGGGGTTGATGCGCTGGGAGCGTTTGCGCGCCCGCACCTCGAACTTCCCAAACCCGGTGAGGAGCACGGGCTCGTTGTTGGCCAACGCCTCGGTGATGATGTCCACCGTGGCGTCAAGGGCTTTCCGGGCGTCCTTCTTGGTAAGCCCGGCCCGCTGCGCGATCCGATCCACCAGCTCGGCCTTGTTCACTCTCGATCACCTCCTTTCGCGCGGATTTCTTAGAGTATAGTAGGGTTTGCGCACGGCTGTCAAGTAGGGTGGCGATCCCTTGGGGGTTCCCGGTCGGCCTTGCGGGGGATCGGCCCGATCGGTAAAGTAGGCGCGGAAAAGTCTGCAAAGGAGGAGAACCCGTGGCCGGCGAAATCCGCACTTATGAGGTGGTTTATATTCTCCGCCCGGACCTCGACGAGGCCCAGCGGCGGGAAAAGATGGCCAAAGTCGAGACTTTGATCGCCCAGGAAGGAGGCCAGGTGCAGAAGACCGAGGAGTGGGGTCAGCGGATCCTGGCCTACGAAATCGAGCACTTTCGGGAAGGGTACTATGTTCTTGTCGCCTTCACCCTTCCCGCTGATCGGGTGGAGAGTTTTCAGGAACGCCTGGGCATGGATGACGCGTTCCTGCGGTACCAGGTGGTGCGGGTGGACGGCAAGACATGAGCGATGTTAACCGGGTGATCCTCACCGGTCGGCTCACCTCCGATCCGGATCTTCGCTACACCCAAAGCGGACGGCCCATGGTGCGCTTTGATCTGGCGGTGAACCGAAGGTGGGTGAACCCGGAGACGGGACAGCCGGAGGAGGAAGTGACTTTCGTTCCGGTGGTGGTGTGGGGCAAACAGGCCGAGACCTGTGCGGCCTGGTTGCGGAAGGGCCGCCAGGTGGCGGTGGACGGCCGGTTGCGGATCCGCTCCTTTGAGACCCAAAACGGCGATCGCCGCCGGGTCACGGAGGTCGTGGCCCAAACCGTCCACTTCCTCGGCCCCAAACCCGAGGCGCCCGAGGCCCCTGAACCACCGGCCGAGGAAACATACCCTGAAGAGGAGGTGCCATTTTGAGCGACAAATCCAAAACTTGCCGCGTTTGTCAGCAGGGGCTAGAGCTCACATATAAAAAGCCTGAAGTGCTTAGGCAGTTCATGAACCGGCGGGGAAAAATCCTCTCCCGTCGCATCACCAAGCTCTGTGCCAAGCACCAGCGGCTTTTGGCCACCGAGATCGATCGGGCCAGAAAGCTTGCCCTCCTCCCCTACGAGGAGCTGCCTTAGCTTATGCCGGGAACCACCGTCCTCGTCTTTGACCGCGGGGGACGGGATCTGGTGTCCCGGGTGCGCACGGCAAGCGCAAAACATGTGGTGGGAAGGCTCCGAAAAGCTCAGGGGGTGGAGGAGATCGTGGTGGCCACGGCCACCCCTGAGGCCTGGGAAGGCTGTCCCTGCACCCTCGCCCAGGACCCGCCGGAGGAGTGGCATTTTGGCGCCAGGTTCACCGCGCTTTTGGCCGCTTATAAGCCCACCCGGGTGCTTTATCTCGCCAGCGGCGCAGGGCTCCTTTTTTCCGACGCCGATTGGCACCGCCTTTTAACAAAAGAACTCCCCCAGCCCTATGCCGTCCTCAACAATTTTTATTCCACCGATTTGGCATTGATGGCTCCGCCCTGGCCCATCCCGGATCTCTCCCGCGATAACCCGTTGGGGATGCGCCTTTGGCAGGCAGGATACACGTGCTATGAACTTCCGCGGTGTGCCGCCACGCAATTGGACATCGATACCCCCGGCGAGCTCCAGATCCTCGCCCTCCATCCCGACCTTCCCGGGGGGGTGCGGGAGGCTTTGGCCGAAATCCCCACGGAGCGGGCGAGGGCCCTTTTGGGGGCCATCGTCGATCCGGAGGCCGAGGTAGTCCTCATCGGGCGGGTGAGCGGACACCTTTTGCGCTATCTCGACGAAGAAGCGGCCTGCCGGTTCCGGGTGATTTCGGAAGAGCGGGGGATGGAGGCAAGCGGCCGGGCCGAGCGCGGCGCCGTGCTCTCCTTCTTGGGGGCTTGGATGGAACGCGTGGGCCCAAGGGCATTGGTACGGGCCCTCGAGCGCCTCGGCGACGTGGTGGTGTGGGATATCCGCGTCCTCATGGGGCACCTGGGCGTATGGCCACCCCCGGAGGAACGCTACGCCTGCGACCTTTTGCGCCCAGAAGAGGTCAGCGATCCCCGGTTGCGGGAACTGGTGCAGGCCTGCGCGGAAAGCTCCACCCCCTTCCTCCTCGGCGGCCACTCCCTCGTCGCGGGGGGTATGTATCTGGCGGTGGAGCTCGCCTGGCACGGAATAGACCTGGAGCGGCGCTTTCGCCCCCTTCCCTTTGAGGGATAATCGTTGACGGCCATGCAGAAGATCTGGGAATTGGGCTTGGCAGAGATCGACCGGGTGGTGGCGGAGCTTGCCAAAACAGAGGAGAGAAGGCAGAAAGAGAAGATAATCCTCATCCCCTCGGAATCGTTGACCCCGAAGGCCGTGCGAGAAGCGTTGGGATCAGCGTTTACCTCCATTTATGCCGAGGGCTATCCCCGCGAGGAAAGCCTTCGTCTCCCCGAGGCCCGTATTTCCGACATCGACGAGCAGCTTGCGTACTATCGACGCTACAGTGACCGGCGGTTCTACAAAGGGGTGGAACTGGCGGATGTCCTGGAGGCCTTGGCTTGCCGGAGGTGCGCGGAGTGCTTCGCTACCCCGGACGTTCCTCCAGAGGCCATTTTTGTGAACATCCAGCCCCTTTCAGGGGCAGCGGCGAACCTCGCCATCTACGAGGCCCTCCTCAAACCGGGGGACACGTTGATGGCCATGGACCTCAGCCAAGGCGGGCACCTCTCCCACGGTTCCCCATTCCACGTTTCCGGCCGGCGCTACAGGATCGTCACCTACGGGGTGAACCCCAAGACCGAGCGCCTTGACTACGACGAGATCGCGGAGATCGCCAAGCGCGCGCGGCCCAAGATGATCGTGGCCGGCTACACCTCCTACCCCTGGGCTCCTGACTGGAAGGCGTTTCGAGAAATTGCTTCCTCTGTAGGGGCCTTTCTTTTCGCGGACATCGCGCATACCGCGGGGATGGCCATCGCCGGGGCCTATCCCACACCCGTGGGCTACGCCGATGTGGTCATGTTCACCACCCATAAAACCCTTTGTGGGCCGCGGGGAGCTGTGATCCTCTCCTTCGACCCGGAGATCGCCGCGCGCATCGACCAGGCCGTCTTCCCTGGGGCCCAAGGTGGCCCGCACGTGAACAAATTCGCGGGGATCGCCGTGGCCTTCGCCATCGCCAAGACCCCGGAATTCCGCAGCCTCATGTTCAAGATCGTGGAGAACGCCAAAACCTTGGCCGCCGCCCTGGAAAAGGAGGGGTTGCGGCTCTGCTACGGCGGGACCAACACCCACCTCCTCGTTTTGGACCTCCGGGCCATCGCCACGAAAAACGGAAACCCCCTCATGGGCGAGATCGCCGCCCGCATCCTCGATCTGGCCGGCATCGTGGCCAACAAGAACACCATCCCGGGGGACACATCCGCCGCGGACGCCCGGGGAATCCGCTACGGAACCCCTTGGGTCACCCAGCGGGGGATGGGCGAGCGGGAGATGCGGGAGATCGCGGAGATCACCCGGCTCGTTTTGACGGAAATCCGCCCGTTTTTATACCACGGGGTACGCGGTCCCCTTCCCCGGGGAAAAATCCCCCTTTCGGTCCTGCGGGAGGCGCAGGAGCGGGTGCAGGCAATTCTGGCGCGGTTTGGGGTGGAGAGCGAAAGTCGAGTGAAGGCGGGGGTGGCGAATCCTCATGGGACGAGGGTTTTCCTCGTGCGCGGCGGCCGCGCCCCCCACCTCCTCCACGAGGCCTCCACCGCCCACATCTTAAGGCTTAACGAAGGCGAAGCGGTCCGCGCCCTTTTCCTTACGCCCGAAGGAGATGTTCTCTCGGAGGCGGTGATCGGAAAACTCCCCGACGATGAACTGGGTCGACCCCGCTTTGTGGTGGCCGTCCCGGAAAAACACGGGGAAAAGGTCAAGGAGTGGCTTTCCGCTCTTTCCGATGGATACGCGATTTTTGACCATGAGGACATCTACCGAAAGGTGCAGGGCCCCGCAGTGGTAGAGGAATTTTGCGGGACGGCGGAATTCTCCCTCGACGGGACGAGGTTTTGTATCGAAGGGGAAAAGGCTTCCCTGCGCTTCCTCGGCCTCGGCGGGCCTGTGGAAAGCCTTGTGCAGAAACATCCAGAGCTTTTTGCCCTAAACAAGCCCTATTTCGTGGGGGGGAAAGGGCTGCGGGGGGAGGCAAAGAGAACCCCATATGTGCCAAAAAGCCCGGAGAGGCCGGTTCAGACCACTCCCCTCACCTCCTGGCACAGGGCAGCCGGGGCGCGGATGGCCCCCTTCGCCGGCTATGAGATGCCCCTTTGGTACAGCTCAGCTTTGCAGGAACACCAAGCCGTGCGGAAGCATGCCGGCCTATTCGATTTGGGCCACATGGGGATCTTCGAGGTCTCCGGCCGCTATGCCGAAAGCTTCCTCAACCTCGTCACCACCAACTACGCGGGTTGGCTACATCCCGGCCAGTCCCAGTACGGCTTTCTCCTCGACCCGGAGGGGCAGGTGATCGATGACCTCATCGTGTATCGCACGGCCAAGGACCGGTTCATCCTCGTGGTCAACGCAGCCAATGAGCTCAAGGATTGGGATTGGCTTTGTGCGGTCAACGAGGGCCGCGCCCTTTTGGACCCTAAGCGACCATGGGTTGAGCCCGATGGGCCGGTGGTCCTGCGCAACTTAAAAGAGGAGCCGGACGGCCTGGTGGACCTGGCCCTGCAGGGTCCTGCCTCCCGGGCCATCCTCCTTCCGCTCCTTCCCAAGCCCGCGCGATCCCGGCTTTTGGCCCTGCGCCGAGCGGAGTTTTGTGAGCTTTCCGTCCTCGGTGTCCCCCTCCTTTGCGCCCGCACTGGATACACAGGCGAGGCCATGGGTTATGAGCTTTTGGTGCCGAAGCCCGAGGCCCAGAAAGTTTGGGAAGCTTTGCTTGATGCCGGCAAGAAAAAGGGGCTAATCCCGTGCGGGCTGGCCGCGCGGGATTCGTTGCGCACCGAGGCTGGTCTGCCCTTATACGGCCACGAGCTTGCCGGCCCTCACAATATCCTTCCCCACGAAGCCGGCTTTGCTCCGTATGTGAAGCTCCATAAGACGTTCTTTGTTGGGCGCGAGGCCTATCTTGAGGCCCTTTCCCACTGGACGCGGGAGGTGGTGCGGTTTTTTGTGGAGCCGGGGCAGAGGCCGATTCGGGCCGGAGCCATGGTAGTGGACCGCACCGGCACCATCGTGGGCACGGTCACAAGCTGCGTGGTTTTGGAGGAGGGCCAGGTGGGGATGGCCTTGGTCCCGCGGGAGCTGGCCAAGCCCGAAACCCCCCTCGGGTTTGTGGTGAGCTCCGGCTCTGGAGGGGAGCTGCGCGAAGGGACACGTATTCCCCTCATCGTTTGGGGGAAGGTGGTTCCCCGGTTTTTACGGCGCGAGGTTTTACCCGCCCCGGGCGAGGAATGAACTATTCCTCTTCTTCCTCGCCTTCCTCCACGCGCTTGCGAATTTCCTCAAGCTTCTTTTGCACAAGGAAAAAGAGGGAACCTTCGGGATAATCCCCGTTTTCGTCGGCTTTGCCCGCCGGCATTCCGGAAAGAAGTTCCACCACTTCCTCCACGGTATCGCAGGCCCACACGTGGAATTTGCCCTGGGCCACGGCCTCCACCACTTCCTCGGGAAGCATGAGCTCGTCCACGTTTCGCCGGGGGATGATCACCCCCTGCTCCCCGTTCAGCCCCAGTTCCTTGCACACGAGGTAATGCCCGTAGATCTTCTCGTTTATCCCGCCCACGGGCTGCAGGTTGCCCTTTTGGTCGATGGCCCCGGTCACGGCCACCCCCTGTTTTAGGGGGACTCCGGAAAGGGCGGAAAGGAGGGCACAGAGCTCCGCGGCGGAGGCGGAATCGCCCTCGATCCCGGAATAGGCCTGCTCCATGGCCAGACTGGCGGAAAAGGCCAAGGGCGCCTTGATGGCGAATTTCTCCCCGAAATAGGATTTAAGGATCATCACCCCCTTTGTGTGGATTTTTCCGCCCAGTTCGGCCTCGCGTTCGATGTCCACCACTCCGGATTTGCCGGCGAAAACGGTGGCCGTAACCCGCTGGGGGCGGCCGAACGCAAAATCGCCCAGATCCACCACGGCCAAGCCGTTTACTTGCCCCACCGCTTTTCCCTCAAGCTGAACCAAAATCTTCCCCCGTTTGATCCACTCCCGGACCTTTTCCGCAAAGAGGGAGCGCCGGCTTTTTCCCTTCTCGATGGCCAGGTGGACGTGCTCGGCCTGCACCAGCGAAAAACCCTGTTGACGGGCCCAAAAGCTCGCCTCCTCAATGAGGGCGGTAAGGGCGGAAAACCGCGTGGAAAGCTTCCGCTGATCGCCCGCGAGCTCCGCGGCATATTCCACGACCCTGGCCACCGCCTCAGGGGAAAAGGGGAGCACCTCGGGATTCTCCAACTCCCGCGCCCGGATGAAACGGGCGATGGCCCAGGCCGTCTCCTCGGTCCAGGGCATCTCCGTATCGAAGTCCGCGCGGATCGTAAAAAGCTTGCGAAAGTCCTCGTCGTAAAAGTAAAGGAGGTAGTAAAGCCAAAGGGGGCCGATGAGGACCACCTTCACTTGAAGGGGCACGGGCTCGGGCCGCAAGCCCTCGGTGGAGGCATAGCCCAGCATCTGGGCCGGGTCCTCCACGCGGATCTCCCCGCTTTTCAGGGCGATCTTCAGGGCCTCCCAGGAGAGGGGGAAGCGCAAAAGATTCAACGCGGAAAGGACGAGGTAGCCACCGTTGGCGCGGTGTAACGCACCGGGGCGAATTTGGGTGAAGTCGGTGGTGACGATGCCAAATTGCACACGGCGCTCAATGGTTCCGAACAAGTTGATGTAAGTGGCGTTTTCCTCCACCACCACCGGAGCGCCTTCCGTGCCAGATCGGTCCACAAGGAGGTTCACGCGATACCGCAAATACCGGTCGGGCTCGGGCACGGGGATGGGAAACTGGGGCTTGCCCTTTCCGGCGATGAGGGCCTCGGCATTGGTGACGATGTCCGTCTCCACCGCTTGAAGGAATTCCAAAACCCGCGGGATTTGGGCGTATTTGGCGCGCAGTTGAGCGAGCCTGGGCCCGATGAGGAAACGCACGGCTTCTTGGGTAAGCCGCCTCTGCTGCTCCTGCCAAGATTCCTCTAGCTCCCCCAATTCCCGAAAGGCCTCGCGGACAAGCTCCTGGATCTCCCCTTGTCTTCGCAAGATCTCCGCACGTTCCCCTTCAGGAAGGGCTTGAAATTCCTCGTGGGAATAGGGCGAGCCATCGGGCTTAAGGGGGATGGTGTTTATGCCCAAAGGCGTGCGCTGGAGGGTGAACCCTAAGGTGCGAGCTTTTCCCTCCAGGTTACGGAAGATCTCCTCGCGGCGGGCCTCGAAGGCCTCGCGCTCCCGCCGCACCCGCGCCTTTATTTCCTCGGATTCCATGACCCGGGGAAGCTCCCGGTCCAAAAACTCCAGGAAACGATCCATGTCCTCTTTGAGCTCCCGCCCTTTCCCCGGGGGGAGAAGGAGATAGCGGGGCATATGGGGAGTAGCGAAGTTGTGGACATAACAAATGTCCGGTGGGACGGGTTGGCGGCGGGAAAGATCTTGAAGGAACTGGGTTACGGCCGAGGTCTTCCCCAGGCCGGGTTCCCCGGCGACGTAGACGTTATAGCGATGCTTGGGCCCCCTCAAACTCAGGCCTACACTCAAAGCCTCCAGGGCCCGCTCCTGGCCAATGATCCCAGAGAGGGGCGCAAGCTCCGCGGTCGAAGAAAAATTGAAAGCTCGCGGATCAAAACGACGCCGAAGCTTTTCCGGAGTTAGACGCTCGATCACCGCTCGGTATCATAACAAAGATGAGGCTTTTCGCCACCGTTTTTGCGCTCCTTTTTCGGTTTTTGGGAAGCGGGGCCTTTCCCGTCCTCCTCCTTTTCTCCGCCCCGGAAAATCCCGCATATCTAAAGCACGTTCCCGACCTCCTTCTTGTCGCAAAAGAGGAGGTCCTTGTGGCCCTCTCGGACATCCGGGCCTATGCGGACGGGACTACAGACCCCCTTCTTTCCGCCCTGTGCCAAGCAGCAAGGCGGGGAAGCAAAGTGTACGTTCTTGTGGAGAGAAAAGACCGCCCCTTCTTTCCCGAGCAGGAAAGAGCTTTGGCCGAGCTTCGCGCGGCCGGAGCAAACGTCAAGGAAGACGCACCGGAAACCACCTTGCACGCAAAATTCCTAGTGATAGATGGTCGCCTTGTCCTCGTGGGCTCCACCCATTGGACTAAGACCGCTTTAACTGCCAGCGTTCAAGTGGACCTCGTTTTGGAGGAACCGACGCTAGCCGCCTTATTTCGCCGATTTTTCTTTTACCTTTGGGAAGGGAAATTGGAAACAAAAACCCAGCTTCCCCCTCGCCCTTGGCCGGAGCCCGCCCTCGTCCCCCTTTTGGACTTCCCCGAGGCCAAGGCGAATTTCACCGCCCTTTACCATCTTCTTGGAGAGGCGCAGCAGGATGTATCCCTTTTGCTTTATGAACTTGCCTTCTACCCGGCCTATTCCGATAGCCCCTCCAACCTTCTCCTCCAGGCCTTGGTGGAGGGGGCAAGAAGGGGGGTGAAGGTGCGGGTCATCGTGGAAAGCGGCGAAGCGGATGCAAAGCTGGAAGAAAACAATAGGCTGAGCGCCGCTTGGCTCGCCACTCACGGGATAGAGGTGCGGTTCGACTCCACACAAACCATCATGCACGCAAAATGCTTAATTGTGGACGGGCGCCACCTTTGGGTGTCCTCGGCCAACTGGAACTACTATTCGCTTGCGAAAAATGTGGAAGGGGGCGTCCTCCTTTTGGGCGCCCCGGAGCTTGCTAACCTCGCGGAAGCTTATTTTTTGCGGCTCTGGGAAGCGCTCACCCCTTGGCGCTAGGGGCGGATGACCCCTGCAATTGGGATCTCTACCCGTTTTCCTTCCACGTAGGCGCTCACCATGCCGGCGAATTGGAAAGTCGCTCCGGCTAAGGGGTAGAGGCGATAGGTGAAAGTTAGGGTTTGGCCGGGGTCAAGGATGAGGGGCCAGACCACCTCCAATTTCTCAGCCCTGCGCCAAAAGGCCCCGCCGTCGGCCACCACCTCCACGGCAAACCCTGCCGGGATATCCTCCGTAACTCCAGGGGCGATGAGGGCGGTCTTGCTGCTCACGGTTATGGTGACGAGGTAGCTCTGGCCCTCGGAGAGGACCAGGCGAAAGGCCCCCAACCGCCGGTCAGCCACGAGGGCCACAGCGAATTGGGCAAGAACTCTCCCTTCCACCGCCACCTCTGCCCTCACCAACCTCAGCCCTTCCGAAGCGCTTAGTGTGATCTGATGCTCGGCGGTGGTACGCTCGTAAACGCCGTCGCCATCGAGGTCCCAACGGAATGTGGCCCCAACC
>FWWM01006633.1_pt1 | contig 24036 bp, 17 predicted proteins | sample 2228351 | NCBI WGS metagenome assembly FWWM01 (sample SAMEA103939774, study PRJEB20133) | metagenome
GGACGAGGAGGCCATGAGCCGCATGGTGGGGACGGAGCGACCACTCCGCGAGTGGGTCGCGGGGATGGCCTTCTCGGAGCGCGCCCTGATCGTCCTGTCGGCACGCGGCAACGAGGTCTTTCACGCCACGGACACCTTCGAACACGAACTGGCTCACCTCTATCTGGACACCGCCCTGCGCGGACGCCCTGTCCCACGCTGGTTTCACGAGGGCGTCGCGATGCTGGTCGCCTCGGAAGGGGTCGGGGAACGGCTCAAGACCGCGCTGGGGGCCGCGGCATCCGGGGCATGGCTTTCCTTTCGCGAACTGGAAGGCAGATTCCCGGCGGAGGTGCCTGCGGTGCAACTGGCGTATGCCCAGGCCATGCTGTTCGTCAGATACCTGCACCGGAAGGCAGGTCCCTCCGGGTTGAAAACCCTGGTCGCGGCGGTCGCGGACGGGATGCCCTTCGATACGGCCTTCGAGCAGGCGTTCGGTGGTCCGGTCGAGGCCTTGTGGGAGCGCGCGGCGGGCGAGATGGACCCCACCGGTTCTCTTTTGTGGTTTCTCACGAGCGCCGCGGCACTTTGGCTCGTGATCACCGTGCTGTTCCTCTACGTCTATGCGCGCAAGAGGCACAGGGCCGCACTCCAGCGCGAGGCCTGGGCCATCCAGGAGGAACTGGCCCGGCTCGAGGCCTTGCGGCGGGTGGGCGTGCCTCACGACGAAATCCAATGATCCCTCGACTTTTGGTCAGGTGGACGCGGGTACCGGTCGCGAGCGACCGGTCGGCATGGGACTCGCTTTTCGCCTCGGTGCCGGCAGCGCGGCGAGACCGGGTCGTGGTGCCGTGGGACACAGGGGCCTCGCTTGTCGTGCAAGCGATTGCGCGGTCGGCGCGCCAGATGGGGTTCTCGCGAATCCGGGCCGAGAGGAGACGATGCGGTCCCCCCTCCGAACGGGAGGTCGCGGCCCTGGTGAGGGCCGGGGTGAACGAGATCGCCTTCGATGCGGAGAGCGCCCCGAACCCACAGGTCGTGTCCGCCATGCGGGCCCGCTTGCGCCACGTGGTCCTTGTCGTCCATGTCCCTGGTGCGGGCGACTTGGGAAACCCGTGGCTCGCGGACGAACTGGAGGTGCACACCGATGGGGACCCCGTGCGGGCTCGGGCCTTTGTGGACGCCTTGCTGTCTAGCGCTCGCGAGCGATTTCGCCGGGTCTCCGTGAGAGGCGTGGCCCTATGCACCCTTCGCTTTTTGGACCCTAGGCGCGTCTTGTCCAACTCGCTCGTCTTGAAGGGTCCGGAGGGCGTGCTGCACCTTGCGAGCGAGGAGCCCGAGCGGGTTTACTACGACGTGTGCGGGCGCTGCCGTCTGGCGCTCGCATGCGACGGGTTCGAGGCGGCGAGTCTCTTGCGACCAGCGGGGCCTCGTGTCCGAATTCGCCCGTTCGCAGCGCCGGGGACACGCATCGTGACGCTCGACGCTGGGGGTCTGGCTCGTCGGGCCCACCCGACGACCTTTCTGCACGGGCGCGTGCACCTCCTATCGGTGGCCGAGGGCCTTCGCCCCGCCGGCCGCGCCGCCGTGAGCCCGGAAAACCTATCCGACCAGGTCGCCCTGATCCGCGAGGCAGGGCTCGAACACGAGGTGGTGGATGTCCCGCCGTGCGATACGGACCACGCGAGGCCGGGCGAGATCCATGTCTTCTTCGCGCGGACCCTGGAGCAGGCGCGGCGGGTCGCGGCCATCGAGCGCGCGTTCGTCTCGGCCGAGAGAGGACCGTCACCTTATGGAACCGCCGCATTCGCTTGGGAGATGGGGCGAGCCCTGGGCTACCCCGAGTGCTGCATCGAGGCATTCGTCTCTGCGGGCCCTAGGGCGACGACCCATGACCTGCTCCGGCGGGCCCATGCGCGCAGTCGCGCCTTCTCGTGGCTTCTGAACTGCCTGAACCCCGCCTCCCCGTTCCCCCTGATCCCCCACCTGCCCTGTCGGTTCGATTGCGAGGCCTCTATCGTGCTGGCGCGCGCGGTGCACGGGCTTCTGGACCGTCTGTTCCCTGGGCTTGCGGGCACGGCTAGGGCCTTGCTCAGGCGGCCCTGCCTGCTCCTGGGACCGGACAGGGCGGTCGCGCTGTCGGGCGGGATGGGCGCTACGGTCTCGCGCGCGGAGTACCGCCTTGCGGACCCCGTGGGAAGGGCGTGGGGAGGTCAACGGGCAGCGCTCAGGACGCTTGTGTTGGGTCAGGCCGTGGAGGTCCGAGGCGACTGGGTGGTCGTCACGGGTCGGGACGGCTGCGAGCGCCGCCTGCGCGGCCGCGGGGTGCTGCTCTTCCCCTTCGACTGATCACAGGGAAGCGGCCTTGCGCACCAGGTCCACGCAGCGCATCGAGTAGCCCCACTCGTTGTCGTACCATGCGATGACCTTCACCATGCGGCTGTTCGGGATGACCATGGTGGACTTCGCATCGAAGATCGCCGAGTGTGGGTTGTGCACGATGTCCGAAGATACCAGTTCGTCTTCAGAATATTCGAGGATGCCCTTGAGGGGGCCCTCGGCGGCGGCCTTCATCGCGGCATTGATCTCGGCGACCATCTTCGCGGGCTCCTGGACCTGGATGCGCTCCAGTTCGCACACGAAATCTACGAGCGAGCCGTCCGGGACTGGGACCCGCACCGCCATGCCGTCCAGCCGCCCCTGAAGTTCCGGCAGGATCTTCCCGATGGTCCGGGCCGCGCCCGTGGTGGTCGGGATGATGTTCGCGGCTGCGCTCCGGGCCCGCCTCAAATCGCTCTTGTGGAACATGTCCAGGATGCGCTGGTCGTTCGTGTAGGCGTGGACCGTGGTCATCAAGCCGCGGACGACACCGAACGACTCGTGCAGGACCTTGACCACGGGCGCCAGGCAGTTCGTCGTACACGAGGCGTTCGAGATGATGCGGTGCTCGGGCTTCAAGGTATGGTCATTGATCCCCATCACCACGATCGCGTCCACCGCGTCCTTGGGGGGCACGGTCAGGAGCACCCGCTTCACGCCGCCGTTCTTAAAATGGCCCGCGACCTGGTCCTTCTTGCGGAACACACCCGTGGACTCGATCACGAAGTCAAGATCGTACTTCGCCCACGGAATCTCCTCGGGCGCCTTGACGGAGAGGACGTCAATCCCCTGACCGTTCACCACGATCTGCGTGTCCGTGGACTCGACCCGACCGGGGAAGCGCCCGTGCGTCGAATCGAACTCGAACAGTTTCGCCATGTAGCGCACGCCCTTGGCGAAGTCCTTGGGGTCTAGAAGGTCGTTCACCGCGCACACCCGGAACCCCCCTTGCTCGAACATGGCCCTCGCGACCAGGCGCCCAATCCGGCCAAACCCATTAATACCCACGCGAATCTCAGAAGCCATCGGCCGATCCTCCTTGCAAATCTCCATGCCACTGCCCGGCCTTGCTGGGTCCGGATGACGCAAATCCTATCCGACGGGGCCGGCATGTCAATGGTGAGGAAAGCGAAGGCGATTGACACTGCCCGCGATGTCCGGTCAGACTAGGCTTGTTGGCCCGTCCAGGTGGGTCGGGCCCGGCTCTCCCCCAAGGAGGTGCGTGGATGATGCTGGACATCTGGCGGGACGTGGTCCTGAAGGCCGTGCTCGAGCGATTCTCGCCGGTGGCCCTCAAGGTCATGTCCAACCCGCAGGTACAGGCGCTCCTGACCCAGGTCCTAAACCTCCAGGCAGACATGCGACAGAACATCGAGTCGCAGGTGAAACTGGTCGCTCGGACCCTCGAGCTCGTCACACGGGACGAACTGACCTCCTTGCGGGCCGTGGTCAAGGAGCTCGAGGCCGAGGTGGAGCGCCTGAAGGCCCAGGTCCAGGAGCAGGCCGCGAGCCGCGAGCCGCCGGCGGAGCGCTCCGAGCCCGAGCCGGCTGCGCAGCCCAAGAGGGGGAGGCCGCGCAAGGCAGGCTAGAGGGCCTTACGGCCACGCGATCAAGCGGCCAAAGACACCGTAGCCGCTCCCGTCCTGCCCCAGGGAGTGCCAGACCACGTAGGCCGCCCCGTCCGTCTGGGCCGAGATGGCAGGGAAGGACTGCTCCCCCGTCGTGAAGACGTTGACCTGGAACTCGGCGCCGATGGGGGAGCCCAGCGCGTCGAAGCGTCGCGCGAAGGCTCCGAGGTAACTCCCGTCCTGCCCGTCGGACATCCAGGTCGCGACCAGGCGACCGTCCGGCAGGGATGCGAGTTGCGGTCGCAACTGGCTGTCCAGGGCATACTGGTGCAGGCGAAACTCGATCCCGTCCGGGGTTCCGTTGGCCAGGAAGCGACGGGCGTAGGCGTCGTTGTCGCCCGCCTCGCTACGCTCCCACGCGATCACGAAGCGGTCGTCTCCAAAGACCGCCACGTCCGGTCTGGTGCAAGACGCGGTCCCAGGGGTGTTCGCGGTGGCCTCTTCGGTCAGTGGCGTCCCGTCTGCGGACAGGAATCGCCAGCGGATCTCGGTCGTACCAGGGGTGGCCGCCGGCGACTCCCAGGCGACCAGAAGACGATTGTCCGAGAAGTGCGCCACCGCCGGGAACGACTGGTCTCCCCCCGTGGTCGCGTGGACTCGGAACTCCGCGCCAGGCGCGGCGCCTGACGAGCTCAGGCGCCGCCCGTACACCCCGTTTCCATCCCCGTCCTGGCCATAGGATTGCCAAACCACCACATAGTCCCCATTCGGCAGCGCTGTCACCCTCGGGAAGACCTGTGGGCCAGTGGTGTAGGTGTTGACCAGGACCTCGCCGGAGAGAGGGTCTCCAGCGGCATCGAAGACCCGGGCCACCACACCCCCGAGATCACCATCCTGTCCGTCCGACTGCCAGACGACGACGAACTTTCCGCCCGGAAAGCACGCAACGTCGGGGTTGGTCTGATCTGCGGCGACCGTCGTATTGACCACAATGTCGGTGGTCCCGGTGGGGAGGCCCTGGTTGGAGATGAGCCTCGCGGCCACGTCGAATTTCCGGCTCGTGGGAGAGGAGAAGTACGCCTGATAGACCGCGACCCAGCCCCCGGAGGGCAGAGACGCGACCGCCGGCAGGTTCTGGTTCCCGCTCGTCTGGGCGTTGACCCGGGCCTCTGTCACCTGGCAGACCGTGCACCCGTCCCACGAGACCGAGTTGCCATCATCGCATTCCTCGCCGACATCCAGGGGGCTTTCGTCGCAGTCGGCGTCCCTCCCACAGATGGCGGCCCCAGGATGCACCGCCGCGTCGAGGTCATGGCAATCGCCGCTCCCTGTCGCGGAGTAGCGCCCCGCCATGTCCGGCCCGCACAGGCATCGCACATCGTCCGTCCCATAGCCGTCCTGGTCTTGGTCCTTGTACCAGGCGGAGCACCCTGCCGCGTTCTCCTCGTCCGTCTGGCCATCGCAGTCGTCTTCCAGGCCGTTGCAGGACTCGGTCGCGCCAGGATAAACCTGTGGATTCAAGTCGTTGCAGTCGTCCGCGACCTCGGCCGTGTACTTCCCGGGCGCGTCCGGGGCGCACAGGCACCTCGGGGGCGGGGACAGGACCCCATGCCCGTCCCCATCGCCGTCGTAGTAGCGTGTCCGACACCCCGAGGCCCCTTCCTCGTCCGTGGCCTGGTCGCAGTCGTCGTCCAGGCCGTTGCACGACTCGGCCCCTCGCGGGTTCACCGCGGCCTTCCCGTCGTCGCAGTCACCTGTTACGGTGGCCGTGTACTTCGCGGGCGCATCCGGGCCGCACAGGCACCTCGGGGCCGGCGCCAGGACCCCGTATCCGTCCCCATCCCCGTCGTAGTACCGTGTCTGACACCCCAAGGCCCCTTCCTCGTCCATGGCCTGGTCGCAGTCGTCGTCCAGGCCGTTGCAAGACTCGGGCGCGCCCGGATGCACCGCGGCCTGCCCGTCGTCGCAGTCACCTGGGACCGCGGCCCGGAAGAACCCTGCTGCCTCGCACAGGCACTTCTTCACGGACGTCCCCCATCCGTCGTCGTCCTGGTCGTAGTACAGGACCTCGCACCCGACGCCGTTCTCCTCGTCCGTGGTCCCCGAGCAGTTCTCGTCCACCGCGTTTCCGCATTGCTCGAACGCCCCCGGATTCAGGTCCGCGTGTTCGTCATCGCAGTCCCCCGGCAAAAGGGCCCGGAAGGCCCCTATCGCAACGCACAGGCACTTCTTCACGGAAGTCCCCCAGCCGTCGCCGTCCTCGTCCAGGAAAAAGTCGTGGCAGCCCGAGGCGTTCTCATCGTCCGTCAGGCCGTCGCAGTCGTCGTCGTGGCCATTGCAGGTCTCGGTCGCCCCTGGGAAGACCGCCGAGTCCGTGTCGTCGCAATCGCCCGGCTTGAGCGCAGTCACGGGCGGGACCTCGACACACGTGCACGAGGGATCCCCGGTCCCGTACTGGTCGCCATCCTCGTCGCGGTAACGCACCACGCACCCGACCGCTCCCTGCTCGTCCGTCTGTCCATCGCAGTCGTTGTCCTTCCCGTCGCAGACCTCGGTCGCGGACGGGCTCTGGGAGGCATCCGAGTCGTTGCAGTCCCCGCCCTGGAGCGCCGCGTATTTCTGGGCCAGGTCTGGCGCGCACAGGCAGCGCGAAGGCTTCGCGGGGTCACCGTACTGGTCGCCGTCCACGTCCACAAAGTACGAGACGCAGCCGGGCGTGTCTTGCGGGTCCGTCGCACCGTCGCAGTCGTCGTCCAGCCCGTTGCAGACCTCGCCCGCCCCTGGGTGCACCGCGGGCTTGAGGTCCTCGCAGTCCCCAGGCTTCGACGCCGTGTAGAGGCCCGCCGCCGCGCAAAGGCACTTCCGGTCCACGCCAAAGCCCGCGCCCCAGCCGTCCTGGTCCCCGTCCTTGATGAACCACGCGCACCCCGAGGCGTCCTCCTCGTCGGTCTGGGCGTCGCAGTCGTCGTCTGCCCCGTTGCAGGTCTCGGTCGCTCCGGGATTCACCTGGGGCTTCGAGTCGTCGCAGTCCCCGCCTCGCGTGGCCGTGTACGGGGTCGCCTTGGCACACAGACACCGCGAGTCCGCTGCGGTCCCGTACGTGTCCCCGTCCTCGTCGCGGTAGAAGACCGCGCACCCGATGGCCCCCTCCTCGTCGGTGAGGCCGTCGCAGTCATCGTCCACTTGGTTGCAGACCTCCTGCATGGCCGGCGTGCCCGCGCATTCCTCCTGTCCGTTCCGGCACGTCGTCATTCCGGGACATTGACCGTAGGGATTGCGAAGGGTGCAGGGCATGGAGGGCACGTCGTCCGTCAAGCCATTGCAGTCGTCGTCTTGTCCATTGCACACCTCCGGGGCCGGCTCGCGGGCCGAGCAGTCCGACAACCCCTCGGGCGTGCAGGTGCGCTCCCCCGGGCACCGTCCGTGTTCGTTCTCGTTTGTGCAGGGGGTCGAGGCCGCCTCCGAGACCGCCGTCTTGGAGCACGTGCATGGACCGTCGGATGGGGCACACTGCCGGACCTCCATCCCGGCCAACGACGTCACCAGGCGGCAGTCGTAGCCGGGTGGGCAGTCCTGGGCCCCATCGCACGGCGAGCCGCAAAAACGCCCCTCCGGGTCCGCTGGCACGCAGAGGGCGGGACCCGGGGCATAGGCAGCCAGGCAGTCCTGGTCGGCCCGGCATGGCCTACAAAGCCTCGGGTACAAGTACACGCAGACATACACCGTGTCCGGGTACGCCTGCACCTGGGAGCACCGATACCCAGGGGGGCACGTCTCCTCGCCCGCGTAGCAATACTGGGCGCACTGCCTGCCGTCCGGGGTCTCGATGCAGAACTCGGAGTCGCAGTCCGAGTTCTTCTTACACGGGGCGCCCGGCTGCCCCGGCACCACCTCCGCCCCCGGGTCCGGCTCGCCCGCTAGGTCCTGCACGTCGCAGTCTGCGCATCCAACGTCGGTCGGGCCAAGGTCAGGCCCCCCGTACTCCGGGGTCACGACCGGGATGTCCGAGTGGGTCGTGGCAGAGTCCCTTGTGTCCTCGATGTCCGCGCCGTTGCCTCGGCCACCGCCGCAATGGACAATGCCGAGAAGCGCGAGCCATGCCAGCCGCCCCCAGGGAGTCGCTCGCAAAATCTTGGCCTCCGCGAGTCCCACGGATAGTGTACCGGAACGGGCGAGACACGACGTGGTGATGCGCCTTGGTTTCGTCGAAGTTTCGCGTTCGCGGCTCCATGAAGGGCGTGAGCGACGACGAGGAGAGGCCCCACCGGGACCCGTGCCGCTCATGGTCTGCCGCGTTTGCCGGGGTCCGGGTCGTTGGGCTTCTTTTCGAGAAGGTAGTCGCGGTACTCGATGGCCACTTTGGACTGTCGCACTTTGTCCGCGGCCATGACCTCGAGTTGCCGGATGCGCTCGCGGGTCAGGTTCATGATCCGGCCCACGTCGTCCAGCGTCACCGGCCCCCGGTCCGCGATGTCGAGCACGCAGGACTCCTCCATTTCCCACGGCTCGATGTCCGGGAAGTTCAGTTTGATGGAGCCGGTCCTCGGGTTGATGTCCAGGTAGAGGTGATACTTGCAGCCGACCCAGGGACAAGGACGGGGGCCGGCGATGCAATCCCCTCGCGTCTTCGGGCGAATCTCGTCAAGCCGCTCGTCCACCTCGATCCCGTCCGAGAAGTCCACCTTGCTTAAGCGGCGAGCCGGGATGGTGCGGGTGCGGCGCTGTATCGGGCGTTGCTCGATGCGTCGTTCCCTGCCGAGGTGTCCAGGGGACTTCCCCTTTGGGTTCATGGCCCGTCCCGGGAGAAGACGAATCTCAACGTAGCACAACCGGGGTGTCAAGGAAAGCCGTTCGAGTTTGCCCTCACTCGATAGGCCCCGAACCCAAATCCGGCCTCGGCTCCTGCCACAGGCGGACCGGGACCTCTACGTCCATCGGTCGGAACGGCAATGTGACCCGCTGTCCGATCCCTGCGCTGTGGTACGCCGCGAGCAAGATCTCCAAGACCTCGAGGCCATCCTCGCCGCTCTCGCGCGGGGTCTCGCCCGACACCATGCACTGAAGGAAGTGTCGGTCCTCCTGGGGGTAGCCGTTGTTCCACAGCCACTCGTAATCTGGGAAGACCCAGCCCTGGTTCGGCTCCCACATGTCGGGAAACCCCGTCTCCGAGTAGGCCACGAGACCCATGCCCTTCAACAGGTCCGCCTTGACGACCCCCCCGGTCCCGAAGACCTCCAAAGTCGAGTCCATCCCGCCCTTCAAGGCCCAGGACGACTCCGCCTGGCCCACGGTGCCGTCCTCGAACTCGAGGAGGACGATGACGTGGTCCTCTTCCTTCGTGATCTCGCCGTGCAGGAAGGTCCCCATGAAGGCCTGCACTCGCTTCACGCGGGGCTTGCCCAGGACCCAGCGGATGCACGAGATCGAGTGGCATCCCATGTCCATCAGGATCCCGCCCCCGGCCTCCCCCTCCTTGAAGAACCACGGCGAATAGGGCCCTGCATGCTTCTCGCACTGGCGCACGAGGTAGGGCTTCCCGATCCCACCGCTCTCGACCAGTTGTTTGACCCGCTCGAACTTCGGGATGAAGCACAGTTCCTCGGCGTACGCGAGCACGAGGCCGCGCCGCTTGGCCTCCTCCACCATCTCGCGGGCCTGGCGAAGCGACAACGCCAGAGGCTTCTCGCAGATCACGTGACGGCCCGAGCGCAGCGCGTCCATCGTCACCGGGTGATGCAGGTAGTTCGGCACCCCCACGACCACGGCCTGCACCCCCTTGTCCTCGAGCATGGCCCGATGGTCCGGGTAAAAGCGCGGGACGTTGTACGTCTCGGCGAATGCCTTCCCTCGGGCCTCGTCCACGTCCGCGACCGCCACGACCTCCGCGAGGTCGGGGCTCTTGCGGATGGCCTCGAGGTGGGTCTTCGCGATGAAGCCGCATCCCACGATGCCCACACCGATCCTTGTCTGACTCATGGCATGGCCTCCCTTGCAAGGTCACCGAAGTTCATGGGCGTGCCGTTGCACCTTTTGGATGGCCGCGACGATGTCCGCGATGTCCTCGCGCGTGCCCATCAGGTGGTGATAGTGCATCCAGACTGCCTCCTCATAGGCGGCCCGCTCCGCGACTGGGCAGTGGATGTCCGCGCCCAGCACCCCTTCGCCGTAGCGCTCGCGCAGCATGGGCCACTCGTCGCTGCGTGCGTTGAAGAGGGGGCTGTGGTAGATCGGGACGTAGAACGGCCCGTCCAGGTCCACGCCCTCGGCCCGCAGGGCCTGAAGGAAGCGGTCGCGGTGGATGCCGGCAAATGCGTCTGGGTCGTAGCGCATCACGACCTGGTACGTCGCGACCGTGGTGATGCGCTCGTCTTGGTCCAGCACGCGCAGGCCCGCGACCTCGGCGTGGAGCAGTTCGCGGAAGTAGCCGAGCATCTGCGCGCGCCGAAGCGTGGCCTCGGGGAGGCGCTCGATCTGGGCCTTCAAGACAGCGATCTGAAGTTCAGACATCCGATTGTTCCACCCTAAAAGGGACCCCTCGAAGTCGTCGTAGCCAGGCTCCTTGCGGCCGCAGTTGACCAGGCTCATGCACTTCTTCGCGTACTCGTCGTTGGACGTGATGATCGCCCCGCCCTCGCCGCTCGTCACCAGTTTCGACGACTGAAACGAAAACGACCCGAAGTCCCCCCACGAGCCGACGCCGCGGCCTCGCCAGGCCGCCCCGTGGGCGTGGGCGCAGTCCTCGATCACGACGAGCCCATGCTTGCGGGCAATGGCGAGGATGCGGTCCAGGTCCGCCACGGAGGAGCCCAGGTGCACCGGGATCACGGCCCGGGTCCGTGGGGTGATGGCGGCCTCGAGGGCGTCCGGGTCCATGCAGTAGTTGCGAGGCTCGACGTCCACGAAGACCGGCACCGCGTTGACGTGGACCGCGCAGGCTGCGGTCGCGATCCAGGTGTAGGCAGGGACGATCACCTCGTCTCCGGCTCGGATGCCCGCGGCGCGAAGCGCGGTCTCGAGCGACACCGAGCCGTTCGCGCACAGGATGCCGTGCTTGGCGCCGTGCAGTTCCGCGAAGCGGCGCCCGACTTCGGCCGCAAGGGGGGAGGGAAACGGGTAGCCACCCCAGTTGCGCGATTCCAGCGCCTCCAACAGGTAGCGCCGCTCCCGCTCGTCGTACTCGGGCCACGGGGCGAAGGGACGGGTGCGAACAGGGGTTCCACCCAAAAGTGCCAGGCGGTCCATGACTCTACTCCGCTGGTACGAAGTCTCCGCATTCAATAAGGTCCTGAAGGACCAAGCGTGCCTTTTCCAGGGTCCGCACGAGGGGGTTCGCGAGCAGGGCGGCCAGGGCCTTCCCGCGCGACCGAGTGATGGCGGCCTCGACGGTCAGGCGCTCGTAGGACTTGACTTGGCGGAGGAGGCCGAGGACCTCCTCGGGCAGCGGACCCGTGGCCACTGGCACGACCCCGAACGACGACAGGTCCGCCCGCACCTCGACCACCGCGTCGTCCGGGACCTCTGGGATGGCCCCGCGGTTTTGGGTGTTCACGACCTCGCGCCTGGGGCGCGGCGACAAGAGCCCTTCGATCACGTCCAGCGCCACCCGCGAGTACCACGCCCCCCCGCGCTGGGCCAGGAGCGCCGGCTTTTCGACTGTGGTCGGGTCTCGATAGTACTCGAACAATCCCTGCTCGATCTCCATGACCACCTGCGCGCGCGTCTTCGGGGCCGCCTGAAGTTCCCGCAGGACCTCGTCTGTTGCGTAATAGTAGCGCAGATACGGCGACGGGATCATCGAGATGGCCTCGAAGAAGTCCGCCCCGTAGTCCACCTCGGGGACGTTCTTGGGTCCGCGCCCGCCGCGGAACGCGCCAAGGACCTCCTCCGTGATGTCGCGGCCATTGACCAGGATGCGGCGGACCCACCCCAAGTGGTTCAGGCCCACGTAGTCGAGTTCCACGGCCTCTGGGGGGACCCCCAGGGCTGCCGCGGTCTCCATCTTCATCTCGGCGGGTACGTTGCACAGTCCCACGGTCGGAACGCGCCCGAACCGGATCAGGGCCTCGGTGACGATCCCGGAGGGGTTCGTGAAGTTGATGACTTGGGCCCCGGGGGCGTGTTCCCGGATGCGGCGCGCAATGTCGAGCATCACCGGGATCGTGCGCACTGCCTTGGCGAACCCGCCCTCGCCCGTCGTCTCCTGTCCGATGACCCCGAGGCGAAGGCCCCGCACCTCGTCTCGATGCCGGGCCTCCTGGCCCCCGACGCGGATCTGCGTGACCACAAAGGCCGCGCCGGTCAAGGCCTCGGCGAGGTCCAGCGTGTCCGTGAGCCGAAACCTTGCGCCACGATGCCGCGCCATGCGCCGGCAAAACGCCGCGACCGGGCCGAGCCGCTCCGGGGCGATGTCGTGCAGGGCGACCTCTTCCAAGGCGAGCCGTTCCTCGCGCTCGATGAAACCTTCCAGAAGTTCCGGGGTGTACGTCGAGCCTCCGCCAATGACCGCGACCTTCATGCGCCGCCTCGTGGCAAAAGGTCCGAGGCGCATTATGTCACGGGGGGCTGCTCGGGTCCACGGAGAACAACAAGACCTCGGCCTCCACGGCACCGGTGTCGGGCCGGACCTCGCGCAGGCGGCCCAGAAAGGTCGTCCCAGCAGGTCCCTTGTCCCCGGGGCGCGCCGTCGCGGCAAAGAGCCCGAGCCGCGCCCAGAGGGTCTTTGCAAAGCCATCGAGGAACATGCCTGTCTCGCTGACAAGGGTCCTTGGGTCGAGCGAGAGGAGCCGCGCCTCGGTTCGCACCTGGTCTGGATGCGGGGGCTCGAGCACAATGAAGGCGATGCGCATCTCGCGCAGGCGCGTGGCAGCCAGGGCCTCGTCGCGCTCGTAGAGGAGGGTCAGGCAGCGTTGAAGGGCCTCGTCGTTTTCGGGTGGACCGTAGAAGTTGTCGCAGACCGTCGCAAGTCGTTCGAATTGAAAGACATGTCCGTGGCTCCAGGGGGCGAGCACCCCAAGGGGCTCTCCGGCGGCCTGGAGCGCGAGGATGCGGGCTGCCCGGACCATGGCGCGGTCCATGGCCGAGACGGGCTCAAGGGCCCAGAGGTGTCGGATGGACGGGATCAGCGCGGCGGCAGCGGCCACGACAAGCGCGGACCTCATCACCGGGCGGCGCCACGCGCCGGGGCGCGCAAGCGCGAGCCATACCCCCCACAAGGCCTCGCCGATTGCCAGGGCGAGCAGCGGGGAGGCCGCCACGAGGAAGCGCCGCTGGAAGAGCGCGGGGCCGAGGAGGAAGAGGGTGAGGGATGCGACGGCCCTGCGGTGGGGCGGTCCCGATGCAAGCCACCTCCAGGTCCCGAGGAGGGCGAGGGGCGCGAGCCAGGTCGCCAAAGTCCCCGCGCGGGCGGGGTCGCTCCACAGGGGTTGGGCCTCGAGGGAGAGCGCCGCAAATCCCCGGCCGTGAAAATATTGCATACCCTCAAACAACCCCTGTCGGAACGGGGGGATGACCGCGAGGGCCACCAGCGCGGCGCAAGCGGTTCCGAGCGCACCCCCCGCGAGCCGGGCGCAGTCGGTCCGGGTGCCGAGGCGTTTCGAGACAGGGCCAGTGGCGAGCCCCGCGGCAAGGATGGCCACGAGCACGACATGAAGAAGCGAGGGCGAGTAGAAGACCCACTCCCACGGGTGGGGGGAGGCGGTCAGGCTCGCAACAGTCGCGGCGAGACACGCGAGGCCGTATCCAGCGGCCAGGCGAGGTCGCCGCGCGAGGAGAAGACCGCCTCCGGCGAGGAGGGTCGCCGCGACCACAGGCAGGGCCGCGGGGACAAAGGCGAAAGCCGCCCCGAGGGCGAATCCGGACAGGAGGGTCGCGAAGGGCGTGCCGCGCAGGGGGCCCAGGATGCCCACCAGGGGGAAGAGCGGCTCGAGCACATGGTGGTCCACGCGGCCGAAGAACGAGTAGTCGTAGTGCGCGGGGAGCACGCACAAAAGCGCCGCCCCGGCGAGGGCCGCGTTGCGTGGCCCGACCATGCGTCCGATGGCCCAGAGCAAGGGGATGGCCAGAGCCCCGAGCCACGGGATCCCGAACGAGGCCCACAGCGCGACGGCGTGGCGGTCCGGCGCTGCCGGCGCGGAGAGCAGTGCCACGAGCGCGTCGAAGGCCCAGGGCCAGCAGGCCACTGCTCCGTGCGGATGGGCGATGAGCGGGTCCACGTCCCCGGGTTCGGGGGCATCCGTGAGGAGGCGCATGATCCGGTTCAGATGGTACGGCGCGTCGTCCGTCACGACGAAGGCCTCGGCGCCCCCAGACAAAAGCGACAAGGCCGGCATCAGGCGCAGGCCCGCGGCGACCAGGAACAGGCCCAAACCGAGGGGACGCGACCGTTCATGACCGCCCGCACTGGGCGGGTTCTTCCCCTCGCGAGGCATGGGATAACCCTAGCACAGGTGGGTGTCCTGCGCAGGGGCCAGCCGCCCCTCGGTCTCACTTGGCAAGAGAACGGGCCGCTCGGTGACGTTTTTTGTCGCTACCCTGTGCGCAAAATCGGCTCGATGGCAGGTTCCGTCCGGGCCGCGTGAACGGAAACCTTGTATTTTTCAATCGTGGCATGTTGGCACGACCATTGCTGCAAGCCCAGGACGAGCGGCCCGAGAGAGCGGTCGCGGAACGGGCGGCCCGGGGGTCGGGCCAGATGGTTTGTCACTCTTTTACAGGAGGTTTCAGGATGAACAGGCTTCGCAAGGTCGGGTTCAAGGGGTTCACGCTGGTCGAGCTGATGGTGGTGGTCGCCATCTTGGGCATCCTGGCGGTCATCGCGGTGCCTGCGTTCATCAAGTTCATGCGGCGCGCGAAGACCACGGAGGCCATTGACGAGCTCGACAAGATCTACAAGGGCGCGGCGTATTACTACACGGCCCCCCACATCAGTGCTTCAGGGAGCAAACTGTACTGCCAGTTCCCGACGGACCAGGGCGTCACGCCGGACACCACCTGCTGCGGCTCGATCGGTTCGACCCAGGACAAGGACAAAGACGAGCGCTGCGACTCGAACTCGGACATGTGGAACACCAAGACCTGGGCGGCCCTGTCGTTCCAGATGACGGACCAGCACTATTTCGTGTACTCCTTCGATTGGAAGGATAACACCGTCATGCAGCAGGCCCAGGCGACCGCCAACGCCCACGCGGACCTCGACTGCGACACCACGCAGTCCACGTTCCAGCGGCTCGCGTTCGGTGACCCCAAGGCCACCTATTCCGAGTGCTCCCAGGTCGGCTCCTCCGCGTTCTACGTGGAGAACGAGACCGAGTAATCCCTCACCTCCTTCCACCGGCACACGTGGGGCGCCGCGAGGCGCCCTTCGTGTTTCTGGGGCTTCCGATTGGAAGGCCTCTACGACCTGGCCCGTGCCGAGCCATTCCGCGTTCGGTCTGGCCCACGCCCACGAGAGCGTGACGCCTCGTTGCGCTAGGTTGGTCCTAGATGTCGTAGTACAGAAGGAACTCGTAGGGGTGTGGCCTGATGGCGACCTGGACCGCCTCCTGCTCGCGCTTGAAGCGCACCCACCGCTCCAGGATGTCCGGGGTGAAGACCTCGCCGGCCAGCAGGAAGTCGTGGTCGGCCTCGAGGGCGTCCAGGGCCTCCCCGAGCGAGCCCGGCGTCTTGGGCACGCCCTTCAGTTCCTCGGGGGTGAGGCCGTAGATGTCCTTGTCCAAGGGTTGACCAGCCGGGAGTTCCCGCTGGATCCCGTCGAGCCCCGCCATCAGGATCGCGGCGAACGCGAGGTAGCCGTTGCACGAGGGGTCCGGGAAGCGCAACTCTAGCCGCCGGGCCTTGGGGTCCGCGCTATACATCGGGATGCGGATCGCGGCAGAGCGGTTGCGGGACGAATAGGCGAGGTTGACCGGCGCCTCGAAGCCTGGGACGAGCCGCTTGTACGAGTTGGTGGTCGGATTCGTAAAGGCGCAGAGGGCCGGGGCGTGCGCGAGCACCCCGCCGATGAAGTGCAGGGCCAACGGCGACAGCCCAGCGTACAGGTTCCCTGCGAAGAGGTTCTCGCCGTCTTTCCAAAGGGAGACGTGGCAGTGCATCCCGCTGCCATTGTCTTCGAACAGGGGCTTGGGCATGAAGGTCGCGGTCTTGCCGTGGCGGCGCGCCACGTTCTTCACCACGTACTTGAACCACATCAGACGGTCGCCCATCTGGACGAGGGGCGCGAACCGCATGTCAATCTCGCACTGGCCTGCGGTCGCGACCTCGTGGTGATGGGCCTCCACCGGGATGCCCAGGCCGTGCAGGGTCATCGCGATCTCGGCGCGGATGTCCTGGAGGGAGTCTGTCGGGGGTACCGGGAAGTAGCCCTGCTTGTAGCGGACCTTGTAGCCAAGGTTCGGGGCTTCGGCGCGGCCTGTGTTCCACTGGCCCTCGCGGCTGTTGACCTCGTGGAAGGCGAAGTGATGCCCGAAGTCGTAGCGGACCTCGTCGAAGAGGAAGAACTCGGCCTCCGGGCCGAAGTAGCAGGTGTCGGCGATCCCCGCGGACTTCAGGTACGCCTCGGCCTTGCGCGCCACGAAGCGTGGGTCGCGCGAGTAAGGGAGGTGCGTCACCGGGTCCACAACGTTGCAGATGAGCGACAAGGTCTTCACGGCGGTGAACGGCTCGATCACCGCGGTATCCGGGTCCGGGATCACGAGCATGTCCGAGGCGTGAATCGCCTGGAAGCCTCGGATGGACGACCCATCGAAGCCGAAGCCCGATTCAAACGCCTCCTCGTCCAGTTCCTGGATCGGGACCGTAAAGTGCTGCCACACCCCGGGCAGGTCCAAGAACTTGAGGTCCACCATCCGGCACTCGGATTCTCTTGCGAACGCGATACATTCCTTCGGGGTCACGGTCTATCCTCCTTCGTGCGGTGTCCCGCCATCGCGACTGCAAGGTCGCGCCATCACACGGCCTGGGGCCCCCGCTCCCCGGTCCGGATGCGGATGGCCTCGTCAATGGGGAGCACGAAGACCTTGCCGTCCCCGATCTTGCCGGTGAATGCCGACTTCAAGATGGCCTCGACCACGAGGTCCACCATGTCGTCGTGCACGACGACCTCGATCTTGAGTTTGGGGACGAGGTCCACCACGTACTCGGCCCCCCGATAGACCTCGCGCTTGCCAAGGGACCGGCCAAAACCCCGGGCCTCGGTAACGGTCATGCCCCCGACCCCGACCTCCATCAGGGCCTCCTTGACGTCGTCCAGTTTGAAGGGCTTGATGATCGCCTCGATCTTCTTCACGACCTCTCCGGCCACCCTGGGCCGCCGCCGCGCGAACGGCGCGAGGCTAGGCAAGATTTTGACAGATGTCAATGCTTGCGGGACGATCCGGCCGACCCCGAGCGGAAAACCCGGTCGGGACGCTGAAAGGGAGGTCGTGATGGCACTGCCGGACTGGCTGATGGAGATTTTGGTGTGCCCGGAGCGCAAGGACTTGCGGCTGCGTTTCGTCGAGGGCGACGGGCTGGCTGCGCTGAACCGCCGGATCTCGGAAGGGGGCGCGAGGAACCGGAAGGGCGAGGCAGTGAGGGAGCCGGTTCGCGAAGGGCTCGTGCGGGAGGACGGCCAGGTCTTGTACCCAGTGCGCGAGGGCATTCCGGTTTTGCTCGTGGAAGAGGGCATCTTGTTGGAGCCGGGAGAGGTCTTGTGAGGCTGGTTGTCGCGTGTGTCGCCTTGTGCGCAGGGCTCGCGCGGGCTCAGGAAGTCGGCGAGGACTTCACGCGGCGCGACCGGGCCGCGACCCTGTACTCCACGAAGTTCCGGTTCACGACGGACCATGTCCCGGTCATCGCCGTCCTGGTGATGGAGGACCAGGACTCGGTCGTGTTCGGGGCGGAGGGGTCGCTTGTCTTTCAGCCGGAGGGGGAGGGAGGGGCCGCGATCCGCGTCGGGAAGGGGCGCACGCAGTGTCGGGCGGTCCTGGAAGGGGGGAGGGCTGCCGCAATCCGGTCGTGGGTGGCCCTGGCCAGGGTTCCAGCGCGCGACCTCGATGCCGTGCGACGGGCGAGGGCCGAGTGGGAGGGCCGCGGGCTCAAGGTCCGTGCATTCGAGCGGGGCAGCGTCTTTGGGTTCTACGGGAGGGTCCTGGACAACCGCGTGCTCGTCTTGGTCGAGGACCTTCCGTATGAGCGGGCGGAGGAAGCACGGGCGAGGCGGGATACCCTTGCGCGCGAGACAGGGCTTGCGACCATCGAGGTCTTCGAGGAGGTGGTGGAGCGCCCGCGTGGTGTGGTGCGGGTGCGGTGCGAGGGCGTGGCCGCGGATTTGGCCTTCCCGGACGTGGTGTTTGTCGCGCCTGTCGGGAGCGACCGGGTCCTGGTGAAAGGGGTCGAGTTCGGGCGCGGATTCCCGTGGCACGGGCGCGAGGACCGCTCGTACCGGGGCGAGGTCGTGCTCGCGCCGGACCGGAACGGGCGGCTCGCGGTCATCAACGCGGTGGATGCCGAGACCCTGCTCAAGGGCCTGGTGCCATCCGAGATTTACGTGGACGCGCCGATGGAGGCTCTCAAGGCCCAAGCCGTGTGCGCGCGGGGTGAGATGTTCGCAAAACTCGGGACGCGCCATACTGCCGACCCCTACATGGTGTGCTCGGACGTGCACTGCCAGGCGTACCGGGGCGCGGCGCGCGAAAACCCGCGCACGAGCCGGGCCGTGGACGAGACGCGCGGGCAGATGCTGTTTCACGGGACGGCACTTGCGGACACAGTGTACGGCGCGGTCTGCGGGGGGCACACGGAGGACGGGGGCCGGGTCTGGCAGGGCTCGGGGCACGACTATTTGCGGGGCGTGGTGGACGGGCCGGAGGGGGTTGTGGCCTACCCGGACGGTGTGCGGGGAGAGGACGCGGTGCGCCGGTTCATCGAGTCTCCGCCAGCGGGTCTGTATTGCGGGGGCAGCCGATACGGGCGCGAGTCCTTTCGATGGGAGAAGGTAGTCGGAGCGGAGGAGGTGCGGCGCGGGGTGCGCGAAATGACCGGCGTGGACGTGGGCGAGGTCACGGAACTGAAACCGCTGGAGCGGGGCGTCTCGGGACGGGTGACGCGCCTGAAAGTCACCGGGCAGTCCGCGGCCGTCGAGTTGTCGCCGGAACTCGTCATCCGCAAGGCCCTGGGCGGGTTGAAGTCGTCCCTGTTCGTCGTGGACCTCCAGGAAGAGCCCTCGGGGCGCAGGTCCTTCCGCTTCCGCGGCGCTGGCTTTGGCCACGGCGTGGGCCTGTGCCAGGTCGGCGCCATCGGCCTGGCGGAACAGGGGAAGAAGTACGATTTTATCTTGAAGCATTACTACCCGGGGACGGAACTGATCCGGATTTATTGATGGTTATCTTTAGGAGTCGTGCTAACATCGAATCCGCTTGTGAATGGGGCTCGCCCCGGTTGCGGGCTCTGGCTCGATGGCCAGAGGGGGTGGCCGGGCAGGCGGGAACGCGCGGAGGCCGGCACAAGGAGGGAGTGCATGCCCATCTTCTTGCGCCCCTTCGAAGGGGCCAGCGCCTGCTCCTGGCCCAACGTAGAGAGGACTTTCCGCTGGACGGTTACAGGCGCCAGGCACGTCAAGTAGCACCTCGTGTTTGGCTCGACACGTATTTTCCGCCTCGATATTGCGTTGCGCACGCCCGCTTTCTGCTCCAACAGGCCGGCCTCGACCCGAGTGACCTCGTGGTGGAATGGGACGAGCGGCGGGGCCGATGACGTGCGGCTGCTCCTGACCCGGCCCTACGTGAAGGGGCTCCGCGCGCCAGGCAGGCGAGCGGTGGGGCGGCCAGGCACGCTGGCCCCCCGCCCGATGAGCCGCGCGGGAGCGAGCGGAGGGAGGAGCGTGAAGCCGCGGTCCCGGCGGTCTGGAGAAAGCGGCTTGTCGCCTGCGTCCGCAACGCCAGCCGGATTCTGGCTGCCATGGGGTCTGGCGTGCTGACCGACAGGGCCGCGGTAGCCCCGACCGAGGTGAGCGACCCGCGGCTCACGGGATGGGGCGGGGGGGTGGTCTCGCGTGCCGAGCCGCTCCACCCGAGCCAAGCGCCGAGTGGAAGGGACATGTGGCTTTGGGATTGGGCGGCGCGGAGGCACGCAGGCCACCTTACCGGAAAGATCAGGGGATTAGACGACGACGAAGCAGGGCCGAGGCGATGGCCGTGGCCACGACCCCGCCGGCGAAGAGGGCCGCGAGGTGGAGGAGGAGCGCGGGCTCTGGCAGGCCCAGGGTCAAGGCCCGGGCGATGCGGACCGCGTGGGTCAGCGGGAAGACGTGGGCCAGGACCACCGCCCAGCCGGGCAGGGTCTCGACCGGGAAGAAGATGCCCGACAAAAGAAACATCGGGGCGATGACGAGCGTGAAGAAATAGTTGAAGAACGAATAGTCTGGAGACAGCGCCGCCGTGACGAGGCCCAGTGCCCCGAAGGCGAATCCGACGACGAGGCCCAAGGGGACTGTCAACAGGGCCAGGGGCGACTGCACGAGCCCGAACGCGGTGATCACTGCGAGCACGATGGCGGCCCCGACCCCGCTCTTGAGGGCCGCGGTCACGACCTCGCCTGCGGCCAGTTCGACCGGGGTGACCGGGGTCGCGAGGATCGCGTCGAAGGTCTTCTGGGGCTTCATCCGCGTAAAGGATCCGAAGGTGCACTCGAAGACCGCGGTGTACATCGCGGTCGAGACGAGGATGCCCGGAGCGAGATAGACGTCGTAGGGGACGCCCCCGATGCCCTCCGTCCCGATAAGATTCCCAAGTCCCAATCCAAATGCGGCGAGATACAAAAGGGGCTCGCCCAAGTTGCCGATGAGGCTCGCCCACAGGTAGGTGCGCCACACGCGCGCATTGCGCCGGACCACCGCATAGGTGTAAGGGCTGATAAGGGCGAGCAGACTCGACCAAAGCAGGGAGGCCGTGGCTATTATTGCCGAGGTCACGGAGGGGATACGGAAGGACATCTACTCCCTCATTTCGCGTCCCGTCAAGGTCAGAAAGACGTCTTCCAGGTTGGATCGGCGCCTCAGGATAGTCCGACCATCGCCCGCAAGGTTGTGCGCGATGGGCCCGACATCGTCGGCATACAGGTACAAGGTGTCCTGTGAGCGCTCGACGCGCACCCCTGGCCACAGGGCTGGGTCTGGAAGACCGTCCTCGGCACGGACTTCGAGGACCTCGCGTGGGACGTGCCGGGCGATGAGGTCGCGTGGCGCCCCTTCGGCCACGATGCGGCCATGGTCCACGATGGCCACCCGGTCGCACAATCGCTCGGCCTCCTCCATCGAGTGGGTCGTCAGGATGATCGAGACCCCCTGTTGCCGGAGGGCCAAGATCTTCGACCACACAGCGAGGCGCGCCTGGGGGTCGAGCCCCACGGTCGGCTCGTCGAGCAACACGAGCGCCGGGCGATTGATGAGGGCCCGCGCGAGGAGGAGGCGACGCCGCATGCCCCCGGACAGGGTGCGGACCGGGACGTCCGCATGCCCGACCAGTTGCACGAATTCCAGAAGTTGCGTTGCACGCGAGGCGGCCTCGCCCCGACAGAGGCGAAAGTAGCCTGCGTGGACCTCCAGGTTCTGGCGGGGGCTCAAGTCGGGGTCGAGATTGTCGTCCTGGGGCATGACCCCGAGGCGGTGCTGGATCTCGCGCAGGTGCCGGTCGGGGTCCAGGCCGAAAACGAGGAGGTCTCCCCCGCTTTTGCGGGCCATGCCGCAGATCATCTTGACGGTCGTGGTCTTGCCCGCGCCGTTCGGCCCGAGCATCCCGAAGACCTCGCCTTCGCCCACGGTCAGGTCCAGCCCTGCTACGGCCTGGACTGCGCCGTAGGACTTCACGAGTCCGCGCGCAAGGACCGTGGTCACCGTGCCTCCCCGTGGGCGCCCTCGAGGCCCAACATCCCCAAGAACTCCTCCTCGCTCAAGACCGAAACGCCTAAATCTCGGGCCCGGGCCAGTTTGGAGCCGGCCTCTGCACCTGCGACCACGTAGTCCGTCTTGCGCGACACGGACGAGGCGGTCTTACCGCCACGGGCCACCACCAGGGCCTGGGCGCGCTCGCGCGTCATGGTCGCAAGCGTCCCGGTGAACACAAAGGTCTTGCCGGCGAATCGCGGGTCTGCCTCGTCGCGCGGGGCCGTGTGCTCCATGCGCACCCCGGCCTCGCGCAGGCGGCGCACCAGGTCCCGGTTCGCCTCGTTGGCGAAGAAGTCCCGGATGCTTCGCGCCACCACAGGGCCCACCCCCTCCACGCCGAGTAGGTCTTCCTCGCTCGCCTCCATCAGGGCCTCGATGCTCCCGAAGTGGGCCGCGAGGTCGCGGGCCATGGCCTCGCCCACATGGCGGATGCCCAACGCAAAGATGACCGCGGAGAGCGGCCGCGATTTCGAGCGCTCGAGGGCATTGAGCAGGTTCTTTGCCGACTTGTCGGCCATGCGTTCGAGGGCTGCGACCTGCTCGTGTCGAAGCGAATACAGGTCCGCCACGTCGCGCACCAGGCCCTTGTCCACGAGTTGGTCCGTCAGTTTGTCCCCGAGGTGCTCGATGTCCATGGCCCGCTTGGAGGCGAAGTGGGTGATGTGCTCCTTCAACTGGGCTGGGCACGAGGACGATACGCAGCGGCGCGCGGCCTCGCCTTCCTCCCGCACGACCGGACCCCCGCACGACGGGCAGCGGTCTGGCATCACGAAGGGGCGCTCGCTCCCGTCGCGGCGGTCCTTCAAGACCTCGACCACCTCCGGGATCACGTCGCCTGCGCGCTGCACGTACACGAAGTCGCCTTCCATCACCCCTTTGCGGGCGATCTCGTCCTCGTTGTGCAGGGTCGCGCGCTTGACGGTCACTCCCGACACCTTGACTGGCGCGAGCACGGCCACAGGCGTCAGCACGCCAGTGCGGCCCACCTGCACCACGATGCGTTCGATCCGGGTGACCTCGCGCCGCGGGGGGAACTTGAACGCAATGGCCCACCGGGGACTTCGCGACACCTCGCCGAGTTCGCGCTGCAGGGCCATCTTGTCCACCTTGACCACGGTCCCATCCACCTCGAAGGGGAGTTCGTCGCGCAGGGCCAAGAGCCGCTTGTACTCTTCGAGCACGGCGTCCATGCCGCACACGCGCCTGGCGAGGTCCGTCACCTTGAACCCGAAGTCGCGCAGGGCCTGAAGGAGCGCCCACTGGCTATCCACCTCGAAGCCTTCCGACGCCCCGACCGTGTAGGCGTAAAACTCGAGCGGGCGGCCCGCGGTGATGGTCGGGTCCAGTTGTCGCACGGACCCGGCCGCGGCGTTGCGCGGGTTCGCGAAGGGCGGCTCACCTCGGGCCTCGCGCTCGCGGTTCAGTTCCTCGAAGCGGGCCACGGGCATGATGACCTCGCCTCGGACCTCGAGAAGCGGCGGGACCGGGCGCTTGTCGTCTCGCAGGCGCAACGGGATGCTGCGCACGGTGCGCAGGTTGGCGGTGACGTCCTCGCCCGTGAAGCCGTCCCCGCGAGTCGAGCCCACCACGAGGACCCCGTTCTCGTACACGAGCTCCGCGGACAGGCCATCGAACTTGGGCTCGATCACGTAGTCGAGCGGGTCATCGCGCCCCAAAAAGCGCTTCAGGCGCGCCTCGAAGTCCCGCATCTCGCCCTCGTCCATGGCGTTTTGGAGCGACAGCATCGGCAGGCGGTGTGGCACGGGCCGGAACTCGTCCGCTGGAGGCGCCCCGACCCGCTGCGAAGGCGAGTCCGGCGTCACCAGCTCCGGCCAGGCCTCCTCGATGGCGAGCAGGCGGCGGAACAGGCGGTCGTACTCTTCGTCGGAGACCTCCGGTGCGTCCTTCACGTAGTAGAGGTAGTTGTGCCGCTCGATTTCCCGTCGCAGCCATTCGTGTTCCCGAACTGCTTCTTCGCGGGTCATGTCACCCCCCGAACGCAAGACCGCTTTCAGGATAGCAGAGGTCTCAAGGTGGCTGGAAAGGAAGGAGGAAGGCGAAACCAGACGAACCAGGCGCTCAAACAGCGACGCATCGTCTCGCAAGTGATGCTTGACAACTGGGTATGGTCGTGGTAGATGGGCCGGCAAGAGGTGGTTTTGAATCTTCGGAGGGACCGATGAAGCGCTGGAT
>FWWM01006640.1_pt1 | contig 24026 bp, 16 predicted proteins | sample 2228351 | NCBI WGS metagenome assembly FWWM01 (sample SAMEA103939774, study PRJEB20133) | metagenome
AGTAAGTATTGTTTGCCAGGATTCCTCCCACTTTTGCAGCAGCCAAAAAAACATAATCAGGACGATTTTCTTCAAAAAATTTCTCTACATCATATTGCCTGGTAAGATCCAATTCACTTGAAGTCCGGGTGATAATATTTTCAAATCCTTCTTTTTGCAACTTTCTTAACAATGCGGATCCCACCATACCTCTGTGACCTGCCACATATATTCTTGATTTTTTATCCATGCTTAAGCTTTTTTAATTTTCGCCGTAAAAATATAAATTTTAAAAAAAAGCCGGGGTAAAACCCGGCTTCACATCTATGGATATGCATCAGGATTCATTTAACGTCTTTTCATTTCTCTCACAGGAGTATTTATCTGTCTAGGTGTTATTTCACGTTGTTGCATCTCTGTTTTAGGTTGTGGGCCAATGGCCGGTGCAAATCTTTCTTCAGAATATCGGGCAACGGTTCCATCCGCATTCACTTCATCAGCACGATTGGCAGTTACAAACCAATAAAACTCCACATTTGAATTTCCTCCTTGCAATTCTATCACATCAAATCCGGTAGCAGATTCATTGGCAACATACACCCCTTTACAATCGCCTTTTAATTGAATAAATACTCTCAAGGGATGTTTTTCGTTGACGACAATGTTTTTAGAAAAATTTGGATCTAACTGTATATGGGCACGACCATTGACCAAACGGCCCACACCGAAATCCTGGAATAAATTTTCCGGTGCTTCGGGAGCAGAAAGCACAACAAGATTGCCATTGACATCTTTCACCACGGTATTTACAGTACCTGTACCCTCTATTTTCCGGGCAGTGTTTGTTGCAGTTATTCCACCTACATACGCATAATTCATTGTAGCAATTTGTTCAAAATATCCACCGAATCTTGCCGTTGAACCGGTTGTGCTTAAAGAATAACCCACCACACCAAGGGTAGTTCCATTCGAAGCACTTCCACTTCCATTTGTCACTGTATAAAAAGGAGAGACATTATTTCCTCTAAATAATGCACCCGTTCCGGTAGTTGTATTGGCATAACCATAAATACCCAAACCGGTTCCTGTAAATGCTCCACCACTACCGGTGGTTATATAACCGGCTGTTGTATTATTTCCGGCACCGACAATTCCTGTTCCGCTCGTATTAGTGTTTGTACCAAAAACTCCAAATCCTGCGCTTTGTGCAGTGGTACCATAGACACCATCTCCATTACCCGCTCCTGCGGCAGCAAAATTGACACCTACAACACCCGTACCATTGCCTAAATTTGCTTGTCCCACCGTACCGGCACCGGTTGAAGTATTAAGTCCAAACAATCCGGCACCACTTGCATTGTCATTTGCGCCGAATGCACCCACACCTGCACCTCCTGTACTTTGAAAATATCCTCCGAAGTTTGTACCTGCAGCATAGCCATTTACCGCATCAAACCCTGTTCCTGCATTCACGGTTAATCTTTCGCCGGCATTTGGAGTGGCAAGATTGATCAAATACCTTCCGTCATTGGTTATTCTGGCCCTTTCGGTATTATTGGTTCTCATCACCCAATCAACGTTATCATTCGTTCCTATCCAATTGCTTGCAGGCGTAGTTCCCGTATTTCCGGTTGTCAACCAGGCACCACCTGTGGTAGAAATAGGTCCTCCCGAACCGGCTGTACCATTTAGAGTAATGGTTCCATTGGAATTATATGTAATAGTAGACAATGTCCAGGTAGGACCTGTCGGACCTGTCGGACCTTGTGGACCTGCCGGACCTTGTGCCCCGGTAGGACCTGTCGGACCTTGTGGACCTGCCGGACCTTGTGCCCCGGTAGGACCTGTCGGACCTTGCGGACCTGCCGGACCTTGCGCCCCGGTAGGACCTGTCGGACCTTGTGGACCGGGCAACCCTTGTGCTCCTGTGGGACCGGTTGGGCCTGTCGGGCCTTGCGGGCCGGGCGAACCTGATCCTCCTGCACTACATAATGATACCCAGTTGGGCAATAACGGAGTACCTGCATTGTAACAAAAACAGTTACTGTCGGTGTTGAAAATCAACAGACCTTTTGCAGGGCTTGGAATCGCCAACATTTGTACAGAATTTAACCGTGGTATCAAAACCCCTTTGTCGTTGGCTACTACATCAAGCATAGCGCTATTGTCCGGTGTGTTGGTGTTGATTCCCACATTGTTTTGGGAAAAAACACCGATAGTATAAATTACACACAATATCAGAAAAAAACTACATTTTTTTATCATAATGGTAAATTTTTATCTATTGTACAACATTTAAAGCCATGTGATGACCATCCAAGGAAGGATCAATTATTGCATCATACATGCCTAAAATTCCTCCTCTTTGTCCTTGTACGGTCAATGTATAAGTATTTCCGGGAATTAATCCTGTTATAACCCTGGAAAATGAACAACTCCAAGGTGTTACGGTTCCGGTCCAATCATCATAACTTTGTATTTTTGTATTTGTACTTCCTATGGGGGAGCCATTGTTTAATATTCTAAATTGCACGTAAGCCATAGAATTTGTGTAGCCATAACCTGAGGCCGTAAATAAAATTAAAGCACTACTATTTTGAGCGGTAAAAGTTAACGACATACCCGGCACATTTACCCATGTGGCTGTATTTATAGTTACTGAAGAAGTCAGATAAATACCGGTTTTAAATGTAACCCCCGTAGGGCCCTGTGGTCCCTGTGGACCTGCCGGACCCTGCGCTCCGGTTGGACCGGTTGGACCTTGTATCCCCTGTGGTCCTTGTGCTCCGGTCGGTCCTGTAGGACCCTGTGGTCCCTGTGGACCTGCCGGACCCTGCGCTCCGGTTGGACCGGTTGGACCTTGTATCCCCTGTGGTCCTTGTGCTCCGGTCGGTCCTGTAGGACCCTGTGGTCCTTGTGCTCCGGTCGGTCCTGTGGGACCAGTTAGCCCCTGTGGGCCCGTTGGACCGGTAGGTCCTTGTGGTCCACCGGAAGAATTACACAAAGAAACCCAATTTGGAGATAATGATGTACCGGCATTGTAGCAAAAACAGTTACTGTCGGTGTTGAAAATCAACAGACCTTTTGCAGGGCTTGGAATTGCCAACATTTGTACAGAATTTAACCGTGGTATCAAAACCCCTTTGTCGTTGGCTACTACATCCAGCATAGCACTATTGTCCGGCGTGCTGGTGTTGATACCTACATTGTTTTGTGAAAACAGTATATTCGAAAAATTCAACACTAAAACGACTATCAATAAAAATTTATATTTCATATAAATAATATTTTGTGTCAACAAATATAGTATTTTTACATAAGACAGCAAAAAAATGTTAAAAGTTGCACGTTAAAATTATTTTACTAAAAAAACGCTACATCTGTAGCGTTTTTTTGTCATTAAATTTCATCCACAAAAACATTCTTTAAATAGGCAATAAAGTTTTAAAATACAGTTAATTTTTCTCTCTCAACAACAATACCTGACCGTTCCATTGATGAGTTTTTCCGTTTTTGTCTTTTATGATGCAAGTCCAAAAATAGGTTCCTTCAGGCATAGGATCCCCTATATTCATCATTTTTCCATTCCAAGCTTTGTTTAATTCATTTGATCTGAACACAATATTACCCTCACTGTCCGAAACTTCCAATAGATATTCCACAGCAGTATTTTCTAATGCTTTTGGAATAAATTCGTCGTTCAAGCCATCCTGATCGGGTGTGAATGCATTGGGTGCAAACACATCATATTTTTTGTCGACATAAATTTTTTTGATAGCAGTGCCTTTACATCCGTTATTGTCCACTACGGTCAGCTTTACCTCATAAATACCCGGGTTTTTATAAATAGTTTGAACTTTATTTCCTCTTGCATATTCTCCTTGTCCAAGTTGCCATTCAATTTGTTTGTAGTGCCTTGAGGTCTCAAATTCCCAATAAGGATTAAATAAGTATTCTTCCTCGTTTTCCTTATATAATTCTTTGTATTTTATTTCGGGCTCAGGTAAAGGATAAATGTCAACTTTGAGCGTCTGGCTCGTTGATGTTTCTTTGTTTTTAATATCTTGTACAATTAAGGTAATTTTAAATTCATTACCTTTTTCAACCAACTCTGCAGGAATAGAGATAGCATTTCCTGAAGCGTAAAATTCACCATTGACAAACCATTGTTTGGTGAAATTTTTATCTTGAAGGTCGGTTTTAAATACCATAATTTCCCCTTCACAATATCCGGGCTTACTGCTTAAAATATGGAATTCAGGGATGTCTTGATTGGAGTGTTGCGGACTATTTGTTTTATTTTCCGACATATTTTCGTTCGATATTGTTTTTTGATTTTTTTCTTGAAATGCTACTTGCGAAGTAGTGGTATTGTTTGCATCATTACAGTTGTTTTTGGGTTTTTTATCGATATTTTTCTCATTTACAATAAAGCTTTCTTTTTCTTGTATATTGACATTTTCATTCACAACCGTATTGGATGAGTTGGAAAATGTTTCATCATTATTTTGCCGGAATGTTTGTTTTTCTGACAATTTTTGAGAGATGTCCGGTTTATGTATAGATTGCGAATGCCCGTCTTCTTGGGGCTTCAGGTTGTCTTTGATGCTAAAAAAATAGCCCAATCCGGCAACAGAAGCGGTAAGTATCAAAATTGCAGATGCTGTTTTCAAGTTACTCCAATAAGATTTCTTACGAAGCAATTGCTCCATTCTCTCCCATTGGGGTTGGGTGTCTACGTCAGGCAAGCGATTGAGTTTTTCTTGCAATAATTGACTCAATTTTTTGTCTTGTGGTGTCATGATTTTAACAATAATTTTTTGGTTAAAATATCTTTAAGTTTTGCTTTTGCCTTAAACAAATTGGATTTTGAAGTCCCTTCATTTATATTTAGTTTTTCGGCTATCTCTTTATGTGACATTTCTTCTAAATAATACAAACAAAATACCATTTTGTACCCATCAGGCAATTGACGTATGGCATCCACCAAATCGGAAGAAGAGACCCGGGCAAAAATTGAATCATCATCCGGCTCTTCTTCACTAATTTGAATGGGGTGTTCTTCGTCATCTGTGGAAAGGGGGCGGATATTTTTGTTTTTTCTATATCGATCAATGGCATAGTTTACAGTTAATCGTTTTAACCATCCTTCAAATGAACCCGTATGTTTATATTTTTTTATTTTCTCAAAAATTTTTAAAAAAACATCATGTAACAAGTCAAGAGCTTCATCGCGGTTGGATGTGTATCGATAGCAGACAGGCAATAATGTGGAATAATAATGCATATATATTATTTTTTGACTTTGTCGGTCATTTTTTTTACACCCTTCAATGGCTTTTAATAATTCTTTTTCTGTTAATTTTTTCATTCATCTCGGCTTAAAAACGCAACGTTCGTAAAATGGTTGCCTAAGAGTTATTAATTTTTTTGCGAAAATATCTTTAAATCAACATTCTTAAATTAAAGCATTTCATATTTTTAATTTACAAAAATAAATGTACTTAAAAAAATTGATAAAAAATCTTTTGAATTTTAATGAGTTTAATAATTTAGCGGGCAAAAAACTAATGACTATGAAAGTATCAGTAATAGGAGCAGGCAACGTAGGCGCAACATGTGCCGATGTCATTGCCAGAAAAGAAATTGTAGAAGAGGTAGTGCTGTTGGACATCAAAGAGGGGTTTGCCGAAGGCAAAGCTCTTGACATATGGGAAACAGCACCTGTCGAACTTTACGACACAAGAGTATATGGTTCGACCAACGATTATGAAAAAACCAAAAATTCTGATGTAGTCGTAATCACGTCGGGGTTGCCAAGAAAACCCGGAATGAGCCGTGACGATTTAATTTCGACCAATGCAAACATTGTCAAAAGTGTTACGGAAAATGTCATCAAATATTCTCCCAATGCCATCATCATTGTAGTATCCAATCCACTGGACGTAATGACATATTGTGCCTATCTTACTGCCAAGGTGGATTCATCGAGAGTATTTGGAATGGCCGGTGTGCTGGACACTGCCCGTTACCGTGCCTTTTTGGCCGAAGAGCTGAATGTATCGGTCAAAGACATTCAGGCAATGCTACTCGGTGGTCACGGAGACACGATGGTTCCCCTGCCAAGGTACACCACTGTTTCCGGAATCCCCGTTACCCAGTTGATTTCAAAAGAGAAGTTGGATGCCATCATTGAACGAACCAAATTTGGTGGAGGGGAAATCGTAAAATTGCTTGGCACTTCTGCATGGTATGCGCCGGGTGCGTCTGCAGCACAAATGGTTGAAGCAATCATCAAGAATCAAAGGAGAATTTTACCCGTTTGTGCATACTTGAATGGGGAATATGGTTTAAAGGATATTTATCTGGGTGTTCCTGTGATTCTTGGAAAAAATGGAGTGGAAAAAATTATAGAACTCGATCTTAACGAAGAAGAAAAGGCATTGCTCTATCAATCGGCTGATGCAGTAAAAACTGTTATGAATGTGCTTGACGAAATGAAACTTTGCAGCTAATTTATTTTATCTTATTTTAAACAACTGAAAAAAGGGGCTATAATTGCCCCTTTTTATTTTTATGCAGAAAATCAACTACCTGATTATGGTTAGTTTACCCGTATAGTTTAATTTCTTACCTTTCCACTCTAACTTAACTAGGTAAAATCCGCCGGGAAGATGATTAACATCGACAGGATTCATGGAATAGGGATAACTGCCCACTATTTGCCCGGCAAGGTTGTATATTATTATGGTAAGATCACTCAATCGCAAGTATGCTTCACGTATGCGAACCAAAAAATGGTCTGATGCAGGAACCGGATAAATTTCCGCATCTACCGGCAATGAATAGATATCAACCGTAGAAGGTGCAATATAACCTGTTCCTTTAAAAGGAGCCACTCCACCATTGTATGTTCCTACAAAAAAATCTACCAATGTATCATTGCCCATAAAGAAACCTCCGGCAACTGTTGCTCTAATGCCCTCCCAAATATCCATAAACATCGTGTCAACCGGATGAAAACTTCCATTAAGATTGTTTTGGATGCTGTCGTAATAATAAATGTATCCGGATTTGCTTCCACATAATAAACGTATATCTTGCCCATGACGGAAAAAGAAAGGATAACTATAACCTTGATAATCCCACCATTTTTTGACTTGAACGTTCCCAAGATTTTGAGTTATCAATGTGAAAACAGGAGAGGATGCTGTGCCTGTATTTTCGTAATAATTCAAATTGCCATCTTTTTCTCCAATAATGAGGTCCAACAGTCCGTCTCCATTAAGGTCAAATAATTGAGGGGCAGCATATTCCCCCACATCAATCGAGGAAAGGTTGGCTTGTGCAAGTAAGAAGTTTCCGTTGCCGTTATTGGTGAAAAGGTGTACTTTACCTTCGCTGTCTCCCACAATCATATCTACATCACCGTCACCATCAAGGTCTCCAAATGTCGGGGCTATTCCTTTGGCAGGTAAATTCAACGTTGTGTTCAAATTGTAAGAGGGCAAGTTGGCAAAATTATGGGTAATGAGTTTAAATATCGGTGCGGTTTGCGTGCCTATGTTTTTGTAAAAAGCTATCATTCCACCGATGGAATCATAATAAGCAAAATTGCCGATGAAAAGATCCAACAAGCCATCCTGGTCTATGTCTGCCATGGCAACGTTTGCCCCTTCTCCAACATCTACGGCAGTTTCTGCAAGAAACCTTTTTGAAACAAGGTTATAGGAAGGATTCAGGTCGGAACCATTGTTTTGATAATACCATACATTATAATAATTATCGGAAACAAGCGTGCCCGCGGCATTGGGCGCAACCAACAAATCACGTTTACCGTCATCATTGACATCAAGCCAAAATGCTGCGGGAAAGTTACGAACACCGGAAGCAACTGTATTTGTATGATTTTTAGGGAAAGCCGTATCAGCGGAACACATTGAAGAATTTATGTTGGGGATGGTGGCGCAATTTGTAAGCAGAGTAAGATTGTGGATCGAGATGTCTCCTAAAACAAGGTCACGGGCATCGTTATTGTTTGTTTCTATGATACAAACTGTCGAACCCGCATGTTTATTGCCCTGCCCGGTCCTTTGGGGTGAAGCCACGTTGTAATTGCAGGTATCGAACAGGTTGATCGAATTATTAAAAGAATTTTCAGTGAAGTGCCCCCAACATTTGTTTTTCAAGACATACCAAAGAGTATCACACGAACCGGTATTTTCCACAGAATAGTTGCGATGATATTCTAGTCGTGAACCTAACACATCAAAAGTCAAAATATCCGGGTCGCCATCTTTATCGACATCATCTATTCCCGGAATATCGGCTGAGCTCACATAAATGTTTAAATTGTTTGGTTGATAATTGGATAAAAGCAATCCTGTAACAGAAGTGAACTGAGGATATGCAATCCCGTCATTCCGAAAAACCATGATACCTCCCGGAGCCGAAGCAAACAAATCCCCAATGCCATCGCAATTAAAGTCCCTTATCAAGGCCCAACTTTCTATATAAGGTGAGTATTGTGATGGAGAAGGAAAATAAGACATAAATTGATGTTTGAAAACATATTTGGGGTTGCCGGGCGATCCTTCATTGATAAACACCATCGGCTTGTTGCCTGAACGGTCAAAAACAAAAAGGTCTTTTTTGCCGTCGCCATTTAAATCTCCAAGTGAAAATTGAGGATTGTTAAATCCTCCCGTAAAGGGATTCAACAAAGAGTCGTTGTTGTGAAAAAAAGGAATGCTGTCATATCTAACCGAGCCATATGCTCCCTGTGCATATAGGTTTGATATAACCGAAGTTTTTAGAATTAACAGGGGAATTATGAAAAATTGTAGTTTTACTTTCATTTTTTTAAAACAAATTTACATGAAATCTTTCAAATTGCGCACGGTTAAATAAAAATTACTCCTTAAGTTTCGTTTTTAGAGCAAATATTTTCAAGGATTTTTTGGCAATTTTTGAAAGATATTGGAGAAAACTACTATATGACAAACCTTAATATCTGAGGACTGTCAAAATTCAAAGTAGGAATTTATCTTATAGAATTTGAGTTTTTTAAAAGTTGCGGGTTATGATATTGAAGACAGTGTGATTATTACCTCGAGAACTTTATGGGGATATAAAATTTTGTGGCTACTTGTCTTCCATTGTTTTTCCCTGAAATAAATTCATCTCCATGCTTGTCTATCAATTTTTCAAATGCTTTGGACGTCAATTCACTTAACTTTTCATTATCGGATTTTACAATTTTAAAGCGGCTCAATTTTCCTTGATGGTCAATGACAATTTCTACATACAATTTTTCTTCTCTTTTTTGCATGTATCGTGGAAAACTCCTGTCAATGTATTTTTCAAAATATTCATATAATTTTTGTTCCAGACAACTTTTTGCTTTTTCATTTTCAACGATGTCTTTACATGATTTGTGTCTGGGCCAAACTTCTACATGAAGAAATTCGGGCGTTTCTATATAATCTATGTTTTGCCGGTTGGTGACATTTTCGTCAATTGGTGTAATTTTTTGATCATTGGTTGTTTGATCATTGGTATGATTATCCCGGCTGTTATCCGTTTTATTGTCAAACATGGCAGGTTTGACATCAGGACGAATATTTGCAATCAACTTTTTGGTAACCTTTTGTGGTTCCTCTACTTTTTGATTTTTAGGAGTTTCAATGATGGTGATGGGTATTTCCCAATCATCAATATCCAAAGTATTGGTTGGATTCAGAATCAAGGGAGTTGTGGCCCAACGGCTTTCCATGGCAATATAAACAAAAGATAAAGAAATAATAAGCCCTGTTTGAAACAATATTGTACGTCCGGTTTTTTGCAAAATTTGTTTCGGCATTTTCATAGTAGTTTTTCTTTTGAAAACGCCTGAATAAAAAATTTATTGCGTTCCGGCAAGTATTCTTCGCAAATAGTTAATTTGCCCTATATGATATGCCATGTGCGATAGTAAATGTATGATAAATTGACCTTTGGTCAGGGAAAAAGGCAGAAAGGAAATAATTATTTGTTCTTCCAGAATTTCCGGTGAAAGTTTTGAAAGAACTTTTTCAACAGTTTGACCGGTTGTTTTTATTTCATCCAACAATAGATTTTTTTCTATGGCAGGTGAATTAAATTCTCTTTCACGGTCTCTCACATAATCAATCCCGCCACATTCTTTACCTATAAAGTGCCTTAGATTTCCACATATGTGCAAGCATAAATGACCTATTGAATTTCTAATACCCGGCATAATTCGCCAAAGATGCTCCTCAGGTGTTTGCATTATTTCTTTTTCAAAATTGACAAATTGAAAATTAAACAATTGCAATAAGGTTTTATTGTCGTTCATGAAATCTATGTTTATTGTCATTACAAATATAGTGAATGCAAATGAACCAAACATCTTTGAATTGAGTTTTAAAAAAATTTAATACAGCTCGGGAATTAAATAAAACCATCCATGCGCCCGATTCTTTTATTACTTTTGCAGTATGCTTAATATAAACTTATTTCTCCTGCTTGTGTTGGTTTTAGGCAGCGTCACCGCTTGTGTCGAAGAAGAAAGATTTTACCCGAAACCAACAGGATATTTCAGAATAGATTTGCCGGAAAAAAGATACCTTACGTTTAATGACACATTGTGTCCATTTGTTTTTGATATTCCGGATTATGCCCATCCTGTCAAAAGAACCGACGAATTTTGCTGGTATAACCTTGAAATCCCACGGTATAAGGCAACCATACATTTGAGTTACAAAATTGTAGATAACAACCTGCCGTTGTTGACCGAAGACAGCCGTTTGCTTGTTATGAAACATATCAGCAAAGCAGGTAACATCAAAGAAAATTTGATTCTCGACACTTTGCATCATGTCTACGGAACGGTCTATGAACTAACCGGGAATGTCGGATCGGTCATGCAGTTTCATTTAACTGACAGCAGCAAACATTTTTTGCGTGGATCGCTTTACTTCAACGTTGTCCCTAATGCCGACTCTCTTCAACCTGTGGCAGATTACTTAAAAACAGACATATACCGTTTGATTGAAACTTTTCAATGGAAATGAGACGTTTTTTAAAATACCGTGACAAAAGTTTTTTGATCTGGTTAGCTTCAGGATGCGTGTTGATTTTTGTTATGGTTTTGATTGGGGGGCTCACCAGATTGACGCATTCAGGCCTCAGCATGGTCGATTGGACTCTTTTCGGTTCTACTCCGCCATTTAACCAATCGGATTGGGAGCACCTTTTCGAGCAATACAAACAATATCCGGAATATAAACAGGTAAACTTCAACTTTTCACTGGAAGATTTTAAAAAAATTTTTTGGTGGGAATATATTCATCGTATGATTGGCCGATTGATGGGATTGATTTTTATTGCCGGATGGATTTACTTCTCTATGAAGAAAATTATTCTGCCTCCATTGCACAAACGCTTACTGATATTGGGGTTACTTGGGTTGTCGCAAGGATTGTTGGGTTGGTATATGGTACAAAGCGGGCTGCTTGACCGCCCGGATGTGAGCCACTACAGATTGGCCATGCATTTAGGAACGGCATTCATCACGTTTGCATATAACCTTTGGTTGTTGCTGTCGATTGGTTTTGAAGAAAAATTAGAAATCAACCACCAACGCAATCCCGGCATTGGGAAATGGCTTGTTGTCTTTAACGTTTTGCTGTTTTTACAAATCATTTATGGTGCCTTCGTGGCCGGCCTTGATGCCGGCTTTGTTTTTAACGACTGGCCTCTAATGGACAATTCAAGGGGGCAATGGATGGCCGATGCCGTCACGGCCATGCAGCCCTTTTGGAAAAATTGGGTTGAAAATATTGCGGGAGTTCAATTTATCCATAGGCATATTCCATACCTGCTTTTTGTTATCTGGACGATAGTTTGGCTTAAATCCCGGAAACAACTCCTTTCCAAATCCCAAACTAACTCCATACGTTGGATTGGTTTAGCACTTCTGCTACAATTCATACTGGGGGTCACCACATTATTGATGCACACTCCATTGTTGTTAGCTTCACTTCATCAACTGGGAGGATTTATTTTATGGGCAATGGGCATTTTTGCCCTTCATAGATTTTTCACAAAATGAATGAAAATCTTTTCGATATCCGATCAGATGTTGAAAAGAATCTCGCATTGATACCTGAGAAACCCGGAGTTTACCGTTTTTATGATCAAAACAAAACCATTCTATATGTGGGTAAAGCAAAAAATCTCAGAAAAAGAGTTTCGTCCTATTTCCAAAAAGAACACACCTCAGCACGGTTAAGATTACTGGTAAAAAAAATACGCTTTTTTGATTACATAGTGGTTGCAAGCGAGTGGGAAGCACTTTTGCTGGAAAATAATTTGATAAAAAAACTTCAGCCGCGATATAATGTAAATCTTAAAGATGATAAATCCTATCCATGGATTGTCATTGTCAAAGAAAATTTTCCAAGAATACTCAGCACAAGGCAACATCAAAAATTTAAAGGCGAAAAATTTGGTCCTTTTGCCTCGGTCATCACCATGCGATCTTTAATGCATTTAATCAGGGAAATGTTTCATCTACGCACATGCAAACTTGACCTAAGTCCGGAAAAAATCCGGGAAAACCGCTACAGACCGTGCCTGGAATATCACATTGGAAAATGCAAAGCCCCGTGTGCCGGCAAACAATCAGAACAAGATTATTTAGAAGAAATAGAAAGTGCCAAACAAATCATCAAAGGTAAAATAGATCCGTTGAAAGAATCGTTGCAAAAAAAAATGAAGGAACTGGCCGATAAATGGGAATTCGAAAAAGCAGAAGAAGTAAAACGTCAAATACAAATTTTGGATGATTACCAACACAAAAGCACTGTTGTTTCAGCCCACCTTGGACATTTAGATGTAATAACCTATCACCGCGACCGGACACATTATTTTTTCAATTACTTAAAGGTTGAAGACGGTCGTGTTGTTCAGTCATACAACCTACACCTGGAGGCAATCACCGATGAAGAACCGGAAGATTTAATCCCTCAAGTTTTGTTTGAGTGCAGACAGATATTCCTATCGGAAGCAAAAGAAGTAATCGTACCCCAGGAAATCAATTGGTCGCCTGAAAACACCAAAATAACCGTACCAAAGGGAGGAGAAAAAAGCCGTTTGTTGGAATTGTCCTACAAAAATGCCCGCCAATTTTACATGGATTGGTTGTTAAGAAAAACTACATCCGAAAAAGCCAAATCGATTCCGGAGGTTTTGATCCGCCTGAAAGAGGATTTACGTATCAATGAAGTACCCACACATATAGAATGTTTTGACAATTCGAATATCCAGGGAACATATGCCGTTTCATCTTGCGTGGTTTTCAAATACGGCAAGCCTTCCAAAAAAGATTACAGACATTTCAATGTCAAAACCGTCGAAGGACCGGATGATTTTTCCACGATGAAAGAGGTGGTGTATCGCCGTTACAAAAGATTGCTTGACGAAAATGAGCCACTGCCTCAATTGATCGTCATCGACGGTGGTAAAGGGCAATTAAACGCCGCTCTTGAAGCGTTGAACGAGCTGCAATTGAGAGGTAAAATCAGTATTGTGTCAATAGCCAAAAGATTGGAGGAAATTTATTTTCCCGGTGATCCTTACCCACTTTATCTCGACAAAAAATCACCCTCTTTGAAACTATTGCAACATATCCGAAATGAAGCACACCGTTTTGCCATCAGCCATCACAGAAGAAAAAGAGATGTTAAGGCCATCCGGACACAATTGACAAAAATTCCCGGCGTAGGCGAAAAAACTGCCTCAAAACTCATTCAAACTTTCGGTTCTATAGAACAGATCAAAAAATCCGGCTTTGAAGAATTGGCCAAAATTATCGGTCAAAAACCGGCTGCAGTGATCCTACAACACCTTGAACAGGAACAACAACGTTAATCTTGTGGTTTCTGAATTGTTCTTTTACAAAATTTCATATCCGGTTCGGTGAAAAATTTATGCACTTTGCGTTTGGAATTTAAACCGAAAAGTATCCCGTTTATTTTCTTACTTTCGCAATTAGATTGACCGAAGATGCAAAATTTGATGCTTCGACATAAACATTTATTTTTTGGTATCGTATTGATTCTGTTGACAGGTAACATTTTGTCGATCATCTATTGGAACAAGATAAAGCCGGTTACCGATACATATTTGGCACAAAAAATCACCCGTAAGATTTTAGAAAAAATCCTGACCCTGCAAGAATCTTTTCCTGCATTCATCGAAAAACAATCGATTCCCTCCAATGATTACTTGTTTTTTATTTCAAATAAAGGCGAAATCGTCACATGGAACAACCACGACATTGATCCACGCCTACTTCCTCACAACGATTTAGATACTTGTATGTTTATTCAAAACGGATTATATTACGTAAAACAAAAAAATATTTCCTCCAAAACATTCACAGCATTGTTTCTTATTCATCATCAATATCCGTTTGAGAACAAGTATTTGAAAAATCAACTCAATGAAAATATTTACGAAAATGTACAATTAAAATTTTTTCCTGACCGTCAAAACACACAAAATCTTTTTTTTATCAAACATCATAACCTGCAATTGCCTTACATCATCTTAGAAAACCCCATTGCCACAAATTTAAAAAAAGGGATTATATGTATATTTTTCATATTGTTAGTTCTTTTATTCCACTTGATCTATATTTTTTACAGCTATCATGAAAAACCTGCGGTTCAAAATGCCGGTTGGTTGATTTATTCTTTTGTTTGGTTGCTGTTGCAGTTATTGGAATTTCCATGGAATTATATCCGGGACGAATGGTTTTCCCCTCAGATTTATGCCTTTAACGAATGGCAGCAATCTCCGGGTCAGTTGTTGTTTAACTTGATTGTCTTTGGATATACGACAATGTATATATTGACGGTTTTTAAAACCATTGTCCATTTCCGCAATTTTCAAAAAATGTTGTTGTTCGTATTTTTTATTCTTATCGGTATTATCATAAATTTTGAATGGCATCAGTTTCTTTTCAACAACAATATATCCTTGAGATTCGATAAATTTTACCTTCTTGACAAATACTCCATTGCAGCTGCCTTTATTTTATTAATTCCACTATTGATCTGGATCATTTCTATCAGAGTGATTTCCGGTATCATATTGAACCAATTTTCCAACACATTGAAATATGCTTTTTTGGCAATATCCATTTTGGTCCTTACTGCATTTGCCTATGTACAAAATCTGTGGTTATCGATTATTTGGCCATTACATCTTGCATTTATCGTGATTCTTCCCGGCAACAAGCCCCTACAAGGATATTTCAGAAGCATATTTGCCTTGCTTATTCCGGCCTGCTTGTCGCTTACAATTTATCTAACCCGGGCCATAAATACCTCAGAACAAGACAAAGCCCGTTTATTTGCCCAAAAATTAGCAGATAACCGCGACCCTGTGGCTGAATTTTTATTTCCCGACATAGCCACAAGAATACAACAAGACCCTTTGATTGCCGATAGCATACACACTTTTTGGTTGCATCCCGATTTTTTTAAAAATTATTTGGAAGAGAAGTATTTTCAGGGTTTTTGGAACAAATATCGCATCAGAGTGACTTATTGCGATGAAAACGATTCATTGGTCATTCAACCTGACAATCGCCTGACTGCATGTATCCCCTACTTTCACAATACTCTGTTTAAGGGCATTTTAAAAAGCAACCGGCTCAATTATGCCTACCGCAGCGAAGGTAATGTAACCTATGTTTCGGAAATTACGGTAATAGACAAGTTCTCAAATAAAGGAAAAATTTTTCTGGAATTTTATTTAAAACTCAACTGGCAATACGAAGGTTTTCCGGAATTGCTCATAAAAGATGTGCCGGGCATCTCACCTCCCAACATTCCCGGATTGTCGTTTGCCAAATATGTCAATAATCATATAGAATACTCGGTGGGCGATTATTCGTTTCCCGTTAAACCCACCCAAACAATTGACACGGATCATTCTTCTTTTCATGTACTTTTTGAACGCAACGAAATAGTAACCATTGGTGTGGCTTATGCAAGATTGAGCACCACTGACCTGCTTTCACTTTTTTCAATGTTTTATTTTGCCGGTATATTGTTTTATTTAATCACCGGATCATTTTACGGACAAATACTTGAATTGCCCAAAATTTTCTCCGGTGGTTTCGGAGCAAAATTGCAATGGTCGATGATCGCCATCTTGATAATTTTTACGGGCATGTTAATATACTTTGTCAATACTTCGGTAAAAGATCAGTATTTTCAAAGGTTTTTCTCTCAAATCAAAGAAAAATCGGGCTCCATCAAAACAGAACTGATGGAAAAGATTGAACCCAACGGCAATCTGACAAACCTTCCGGATTCCTACCTCGATTTTTTTCTTTCCAAACTGTCAAACTTGTTTTTTGTAGATATACATATCTACACGACCGACGGTTTTCTATATGCCACTTCAAGGAATGAAGTTTTCCGGGCGGGACTAACAGGTCCGTTGATGAACCCTAAGGCCTTAGATGCCATGAAATTCGAAATGAAAACTGATTATTTGGTTAAGGAGCGTTTGGGACAACAGGATTTTTTTTCTTACTACACCCCTTTGTTCAATCAAAAATCCGAAATAATTGCATGGTTAAACCTGCCATTTTTTTCAAAACAAAAAGATTTGGAAAAAGAATTAAACTTGTATTTATCGAGATTCATCAATATCTTTATGATGATGTTTATTTTGATTGCGGTTGCTTCCTATTTTATTACGGGATGGTTAACACGTCCGCTGGAATTGCTCAAAAACAGAATCATCAAATTACAACTCTCCGGATCTAATGAATTAATCGATTGGAAAGAAAAAGATGAGATTGGCAGTTTGATAGAGGCCTATAATAACAAAGTGAAAGAACTGGCTAAAAGCGTTGAGGAATTGTCGCGCACAGAAAGAGAAACTGCCTGGAGAGAAATGGCCAAACAGGTAGCCCACGAAATCAAAAACCCATTGACACCGATGAAACTTAAATTGCAATTGTTGCAAAGGTCGATAGACAACCACGACCCGGATGTGTTGGAAAGAATCAAACAAACCATACCTCAACTGATTGAACAAATCGACACTCTGGCGCATATCGCCGGAGAGTTTTCCACATTTGCCAAAATGCCCAACTACCGTCCCTCCCCCATCTGTCCTTATGAACTTTTGCAAAATATCATTCCCTTGCATCAAACTGCTCACGTAACCATATCGCTCAATACCGACGAAGCATCGACACAAACTTTTATCACCGGTGACAAAGATTATTTCGTCCGAATGATAAACAACCTGATACAAAATGCCATTCAAGCCATTCCGGAAGACCGTGAAGGCCACATTGCCATTCAATTGAAAAACACGGGCAAACACCTTGTGATATCGGTAAAAGACAATGGCTTGGGAATTCCCGAAAACATCAGGGATAAGATTTTCCAACCCAATTTCACAACCAAATCGGCAGGAATGGGGCTCGGACTGGCAATGGTCAGAATGATTGTGGAAAATTTCGGAGGTAATATTATTTTTACAACCGAAGAAAACAAAGGAACAGAGTTTATTTTAACATTTCCTGTAAAAAGAGATAATTAACCATGCATACAATACAAAAAATTACATCAGCATTTTTGGGTGTTTTATTTTTATTTCCGATGTGGGGCATGGCACAACAATCCATCAAAGGACGTGTGACAGAAGCAGCCACCCAACAACCTTTGCCTTTTGCCAACGTTTGCTTATGGCAAGATACCACCCTTGTCAAATGCGTTTCGTCTGATGAAAATGGACAGTTCAAAATAGACAATGTGTATCCGGGCATATACAAAATTTCGGTTTCGTTTATCGGATACCAGACTCATATTGAATACGGCATACAGGTAAATGCAGGGAAAGACAGGATTTTGCAATTTTCATTGCAGCCCTCGGCAATTGCATTGGAAAGTGTGGAAGTTACCGCAGAAAGAGGCATACAAAGCAACGACCCGATGGCCGTGGTCAGTGCCCGCACATTCTCGGTGGAAGAATCGGAGTTGTATGTCGGCAGCCGTTTTGATCCTGCAAGAATGGTGGCAAACTATGCGGGAGTTCAAGGCGCAGACGACAGCCGGAACGATATCGTGGTAAGAGGAAATTCACCTCTGGGCGTTTTATGGAGAGTGGAGGGCATACCCATTCCCAATCCGAACCACTTTGCCGTATCGGGCAGCACAGGTGGGCCCGTAACCATCATCAATAATAAAGCTTTGGCCAACTCGGACTTTTATTCCGGAGCATTTCCTGCCGAATTTGGCAATGCCATTGCCGCTGTGTTTGATCTGAAGCTCCGCAATGGCAACAATGAAAAACACCAGTTTACTTCACAATTTGGTTTTCTGGGAACAGAGCTCGCCGCTGAAGGACCCATCAAAAAACAAAAATCATCATATCTTGCGGCCTACCGTTATTCGACCCTTGCCCTTTTCAGCGGTGCAGGCATCGACATTGGCACCAATGCCGTTCCACGTTACCAGGATCTTAATTTCAAATTGAATTTCCCTTTAAACGACGGTAAATCAATATCTGTCTTTGGACTTGCCGGCAAAAGCGATATAGACATTGTGATCAGCCAACAAAAAGATACTTCGGAGATAGATCTTTACGGACAAAATGATCGAGACCAATACTTTGGCACACGCATGGCCACAATCGGAGCTGTGTATACCCATCCGGTAAACGAAAAATGGTTGTTTAAAAACACCCTGGCCATCGCACACGAAAACCAGCACGCCTTTCACCAATACATTGCCCGGCATGTCGATAACAATGGCATGTTTGTCATCGATAGTGTGTATGATTATCTCTATTTTCATTTTACACAAAATAAAATTGCCGATCATGTCTATGCAAGTTACCGTCCGGCTGCCCGTTGGTGGATTAAGGCCGGCATAGTGGCAGAGTTTTATCAACTGTTGTTTAACGACAGTCAGTTTTATGAAACACCGCCCCATTGGGAAGTCAGATGGAATACCAACAAAAACACCTATATTGTTCAACCCTACATACAGGCGCTGCATTCCATCAATGAAAAACAAGATATAACCTTCGGCCTGCATGGATTATATTTTGGCTACAACAGCACTTATTCGTTTCCGGAACCTCGTGTGGGTTGGCAATTCAAAATAAATTCCAAACATATGCTTTCAGCCGGAATGGGTTTGCACTCACAAATCATTCCTTTTTATGTGTATTTTTACCTTCAGCCCGACAGCAGCGGCCGGCGGAGAATTATCAATCAACACGTAGGGCCTATGAAAAGCCATCACAACGTGGTAGGATATACTTATCAGGGCAAGTTCAGATTCAGAGCCGAAATTTATTATCAATATCTTTTCGATATTCCGGTTGAAGTGAAACCTTCTGCATTTTCTTTGGTGAATCAAGGCAGTAGTTTCAGCAGGTTTTTCCCTTCGGAACTCACAAACAAAGGAACAGGATACAATACGGGAGTAGAATTTACATTCGAAAAGTTTGTATATGGCAAATATTTTTTAATGTCTTCCCTTACCCTGTATGATTCAAAATACAAAGCAAGCGACGGAAAATGGAGAAACACCGACTTCAATGGACGATATATTTTCAATTTTTTGGCAGGCAAAACTTTTAAAGCAAGCAAAAAAAGCACGATAAACATAGGCACGAAGTTTACTTATGCCGGCAGCCGGAGATACGGAATCATCGACACTTTGAGAACTTTTGCCGAACGCGAAATCATTTTCAGTGACAGCTTATATAACCAATTTCAATTTCCTCCTTATTTAAGGTTGGATTTTAAAATAAATTTCCTGGTAAATAACCCTAAAGCATCCCATGAGATAGGCATAGACCTGATAAATGTCACCAACCGGAGAAACATATTAAACTACACATTTGCGCCGGTGCAAGGCACAGACAGACCTCCCATCAAACTGAACTATCAATTGGGCTTTTTACCGCTGTTTTACTATAAAATCAATTTTCAGGCAAATGTGCGGTAGTGGCCTCTTCAAGATATGGGAGCATGACCGCGAAAGGTAGTAAAAGACGTGAAGAACTGCCGGGCAAAAAAATTCTCCCTCATAAAAAAATCTACACTTGCGGAAAGGATTGTATTATTTGATTTTTTACAAAATAGGTATGGTGCGTAAAATTTTAATTTTTTTATTTAAAAGTTTTTTATATCCTTGTAAAATAATTTAAAAACCAATTTGTTATGAAAGCATTATTTATTCTGTTAAATGAAGCAGAGGTATCATTGCCTTTGCCACAGTTAATTTTCTTGTTAATCGTAGCCGGATTAATGATCGTGTCTAATTGGAAAATTTTTGAAAAAGCCGGTAAACCCGGATGGGCTTCCATTGTTCCCATCTACAACATGGTGGTACTTCTGCAAATAGTCAAAAAACCGGTTTGGTGGATTCTTTTGTTTTTTATTCCTATTGTTGATATCATCGTTGCCATTATTGTTTTTCATAATTTATCGAAATGCTTCGGCAAAAGTGTGGGATTTACCATTGGTCTTTTATTCCTTCCGGTAATATTTTTCCCTTTGCTGGCTTTTGGTGATGCCACATATCAATGTGGAGAAAACAACAACAACATTCAAGGGGCATTTAATAAAATAGATGCTGTTTTGAATGACATTGACAGGTTGATGGATGAGTTTGAAAATTATGTTGACGACTTTATCGATAAAGGAGATACTTCAGCCATTCAAAAATACATGGAAGTGTCTCAAAAAATTATGCAAAAACAGATGGAATTGCAAAACATCATGGATCAACTCACCCAAGACCAGCAAAACCGCTATGCCTCATTTGAGCAACGCTTGGAAAAAATCAACAAAAAATTGGAACAATAAAATAATTTTGTTGCAATAGTTTCTTTAAGAAAGCATGTAATTGATTACATGCTTTCTTAATTTTTGTTTTTACCGGGGGTATATTCTTTAACTTTTTGACCGTTTTTAAATTCAATGATTTTAATCACCTCTGCATTTTTTTTCCCATAATAAATCCATTTGCCGTGAGGCAAATGATTCTTATAATTCATTTCCGACTCTATGCCTCCAAATGGATACCATGTGGTCACTTTTCCTTCCTGACGACCTTGAACAAAATTAGCTTCCCTCATTTTTTTCCCATTGTCGTAAAAATAGGTCCACAATCCATCAAGTTTGTTTTGATAATACAATCCCATTTCCGCTATATTTCCGTTTTCAAACCATGCCTGATGCCAACCGTTCAGCACGCCATTGTCGTAGGTATCGAGAATTCTTGGTTTGCCGTCGGAATAAAAATACTTCCATTCTCCGTGTTTTTTACCAAGATTGTATTGCCCTTGAAATTCCAATTGACCGTTTTCGTAGTAACCTTTCCATGGACCGTGCATCAAACCTTGTTCGAAATATCCCTCCTGCAATAACTTTCTGGAATCATACCAAGAACGCCACAGACCATGTTCTTTTCCATTTTCAAACGGCCCTTCCATGATTTTTATGCCATTTTCGTTCCAGGTAGTCCAGATACCTTGTTTTAGGTCGTTAACATATTTTCCTTCTTTCCAAATATTTCCATTTTCATAATAATACTTAAATAATCCATGTTTCTTATCATCGACAAAATCTCCCTCCCATTCAATCTTTCCGTTTTTGTGGAAATAAAATGTCCAATGTCCATGTCGTTCTCCATCTTTAAAATCCCCTTCAAAATCCAATTTGCCGTTAGGCAAAAAATATTGCCAATGCCCTTCTTTTAATCCGTTTTTATAAAATCCCAAAGTGGAAATTTTGCCGTCTTTGAAGTAAGTGATGAATGTGTCATTCAATAAACCAGCCGAATAAAATTTTTTGACATGTAAATGACCATTGTCGTGATATTCAAAAGCAGGCCCGTTGAGAGTGTCGTGCAGATAATTTTCTTTTGTGAAAAGGTTTCCGTTTTCGAAATATGTCAAGCATTCGCCATGCCGTTTACCTTCATTAAACCGACAGTCGGTCATGGTATGACCATTTTCGAAGTATTTCAAAAACCTGCCATGTGGCAAAGAATTTTGGTAGGTTGCATGAATCTTTATTTTTCCGTTGGGGTAATAATCAATAAGTTGTCCGTTGCCTTCATTTAACAATACTTTCCCATCCTGCGAAGAAAAATATAAAGGATACTCCACCCCTTTTTTATAGAGTACGATTGATTTTAATTGCCCGTTTGGATACCATTCCTTATATTCACCATCGAGCGTGTCCAAATGAAAAGTATATTGTTTTTGTATTTTACCGTTTTCAAAATATTCGGTCCATACACTGTCTTTATATCCCCGGGTATAAAATCCTTCAACTGCTTTTTGTCCTCCGGTGTAAAATGTCACAAATGGGCCGTGCTTCATCGAAAAACGGAAATAACCTTTTTCTTTTACCGTACTGTCGGGATAAAAAGATATAAATTCACCATGATATTCACCATTGGCATAGTGGATCATTTGGGATAAGCGCCCTTTTTCGTCGTAATATTTCCAAAGACCATCCTCCACGCCGTTAAGCAAATAGCCTTCGGCTTTAATCATACCCGATTTCGAACGATAAATTTTATATTCTTTTTGAGCAATAACCTTTAAGGCAAAAACACTGAATATAAGCAGCAATAAAACATTACGGTTATGGAAAAAATATCTAAACATAATTATCAGAACGCAGGTTATTCAAATATATTTTTAAATTTGACGCAAATATCCAAAAACAAAAAGGAATGTACGGAAATTTTAAACAATATTTGGAAAACGAACTGAAATCTATTGAAGCATCCGGTTTATTCAAAAAAGAGCGGATCATCGAATCGGAACAAGGGGCTGAGATCATTGTGGGAGGAAAGAAGGTATTAAACTTCTGCTCAAACAATTATTTGGGTCTTTCGTCACACCCGGAAGTAATTGCAGCGGCCCATCGCACGTTGGATTCCCGAGGATACGGCATGAGCAGTGTGCGGTTTATTTGCGGCACACAAGACATACACAAAGAACTTGAGCGTAAAATAGCAAAATTTTTAGGCACCGAAGACACTATTTTATATGCTGCCTGTTTTGATGCCAATGGGGGGGTGTTCGAACCACTTTTCAACGAACAAGACGCAATAATTTCGGATGAATTAAACCATGCCTCCATTATCGATGGTGTGAGATTATGTAAAGCCCGTCGATACCGTTACAAAAATTGCGACATGGACGACCTTGAAGCAAAATTGAAAGAAGCATCCGATGCCCGTTTTAGAATCATTGTCACCGACGGGGTGTTTTCTATGGACGGATTTGTTGCCCCGTTGGATAAAATTTGCGATCTGGCCGAAAAGTACAATGCCCTTGTAATGGTTGACGAAAGCCATGCTACGGGTTTTATAGGCCCTACAGGACGTGGCACCATCGAGTTGAAAAACGTTATGGGGCGCGTCGATATTATCACCGGCACATTGGGCAAAGCGCTTGGCGGTGCCATGGGCGGTTTTACCACAGGACGAAAGGAAATCATTGAAATGCTGCGTCAACGTTCGAGGCCATATCTTTTCTCAAACTCATTGGCACCTCACATCGTTGGAGCTTCAATCGCCGTTTTCGACATGCTTTCGAAAACAACCCATCTACGTGACAAACTCGAAAGAAACGTAAAATATTTCAAAGAGAAGATTAGATCGCTGGGGTTTGACATCAAAGATGGCGAAAGTGCCATTGTGCCCATCATGATTTACGATGCCAAACTTTCGCAAGATTTTGCCAATGCTTTGTTGGAAGAAGGAATCTATGTAATTGGATTTTTCTACCCTGTTGTGCCAAAAGGACAAGCACGTATCAGAGTACAACTATCTGCTGCCCACGAAACCGAACATCTTGACAAAGCCATAGCCGCTTTTGAAAAAGTAGGGAAAAAACTTGGTGTCATTTAGCAACATGATATCATTCAAAAAATACTTCCTTCTATCCAACTCCATTCCTGCCTTGTT
>FWWM01006650.1_pt1 | contig 23996 bp, 21 predicted proteins | sample 2228351 | NCBI WGS metagenome assembly FWWM01 (sample SAMEA103939774, study PRJEB20133) | metagenome
GGGTCGGAGATGGACTTGATCGGTCGGGCCATTATCCCACCCCCAGCAGTTGTTTGGCGACGGCAACGGCACCGATGGCGTCCTCGCTGTAGCCATCGGCGCCGATCTCCTCGGCCCAGGCGCGGGTGACGGGCGCCCCGCCGACCATCACCTTCACACGGGAGCGCAGGCCGGCGTCCTCCAGCGCCTCAATGACGTCCCGCTGCCGGACCATCGTGGTGGTGAGCAGCGCGCTCATGCCGACGATGTCGGCATTGACCTGCCGCGCGACTTCCACAAATCTGCCGATGGGGACGTCCACACCCAGGTCGTGGACCTGGAACCCGCTGACGGAGAGCATCGTCGCTACCAGGGTTTTACCGATGTCGTGGATGTCGCCCTCCACGGTGCCGATGACGACCGTACCCAGGGTCTGGCGCTGGCCACCCCGACGGGTGATCTCCGGCTCCAGGACCGCCACCGCGGCTTTCATCGCTTCGCCCGCCAGCACCAGGTCGGGCAGGAACATCTCGCCCTTTTCGTACTGCGCGCCGACGTAGTCCACGCCGGGGACGAAGCCTTTGTTGATGGCCTCCAGGGGGTCTATCCCCTGCTCTACCGCCTTGCGGGCCAGCTCGGCCGCCAGGTCGGGGTCGCCGTCTATAATGCTCTGGGCCATAGACTGGAAGAGTTCGTCGCTCACTGTGACCTCCGGTGCGGATTGCGGATTGCGGATTGCGGATTGCAGATTGCAAATTGCGGATTGCAGATTGCAAATTGCAGATTGCAGATTGCAGATTGCAAATTGCGGATTGCAGATTGCAAATTGCAGGTTGCAGATTGCAGTTGTATGATAGCACAAATCGGGGATGTGTCAAGGGGAAATTGGAAAACGAAGAGAAAAGGTTGCAGAAGATTGGAAAGTGTGATAAAATGGATAGAAAGCGTTGATATACGAACTGTACGGAGGAAAAGGGAATGGCTTCCGAAAGTGGCGTGGAAATTAAGACGGGGCTACCCGGCCCCCAGGCCCAGGCGATGGTGGGGCGGAGCAGCCGGATCGTTTCCCCATCCCTGCCCCGCGCGTATCCCCTGGTAGTGAAGCGGGCTTCCGGGTGCTGGGTGGAGGACGTGGACGGGAACCGCTTCCTGGATTGTATGGCCGGGATCGCCGTCTGCTCCACGGGACATTGCCACCCCCGGGTGGTGCGGGCGATCCAGGAGCAGGCGGAGCAGTGGCTCCACATCTGCGGGGCGGATTTCTACGACCCCCAGTACATCGCCCTGGCGGAACGGCTGGCCGCCATCGCCCCCGGGGACGGGCCCTGGCGGGTGTTCCTGGGTAACTCCGGCGCCGAGGCGGTGGAGGCGGCGCTGAAACTGGCCCGCCACCACACCGGGCGGCCCTACGTCATCGCCTTCTTCGGCGCGTTCCATGGCCGGACGATGGGCGCGGTCTCCCTGACCGCCAGCAAACCCGTCTACCACCGGGGCTTCGCGCCGCTGGTACCGGGCATCATCCACGTCCCCTACGCCTGCTGCTACCGCTGCGCTTATAACCTGACCTACCCCGCCTGCAACCTGGCCTGTGTGGACTTCATTGAGCAGACGCTGATGGGGAAGTCCATCCCGCCGGATGAGGTGGCGGCGATTTTCGTGGAGCCGGTCCAGGGCGAAGGGGGCTACGTCGTCCCGCCGCCGGGCTGGCTGGAGCGATTGCGCGCCCTCTGCGACCGGTACGGCATCCTGCTGGTGGCCGACGAAGTGCAGTCGGGGATGGGGCGGACGGGGAAATGGTTCGCCGTAGAGCACTGGAATGTGGTGCCGGACATCCTCTGCGTCGCCAAGGCGCTGGCCTCCGGAATGCCCGTCTCGGCGATGGTCGCCCGGGAGGCGGTGATGACCTGGCCCGCCGGAGCCCACGGGAGCACCTTCGGCGGCAACCCCGTCGCCTGCGCGGCCGCCCTGGCGACTTTAGACGTGATAGAGCAGGAGGGGCTAATGGAGAACGCCGTCCGGGTGGGCAACCGTCTCCTGGAAAACCTGCGCGGCCTGGCCGAGGAGAGCCGGCACTGGGGCAGAGGCGCGGTCATCGGCGACGTCCGCGGGCTGGGGCTGATGATCGGCGTGGAGCTGGTGAAGGACGCGCAGACGAAGGCGGTCGCCCACGACGAGGCGGAACAGGTGATGGCCGAGTGCTTCCGGCGCGGGCTCCTGGTGCTGACCTGCGGGGCCAGCAGTATCCGCTTCGCGCCGCCCCTGGTCATCACCGAACGGGAGGCCGATCTGGCCGTCTCCATCTTCGCCGACGCGCTGCGGAGCATTTAGCCCACCGTCGCAGGCGCGAGGGACCACTCCTGCAGCGGGTGTGTCCCCAAACGCAAAGCCCCCGGATTCCGGGGGCTTTGCGTTTTTGCCGGAGTTCCTACCCTTCCAGCGCGCAGACCGAGGCAGGCTGGCGCAGGTAGAGGGCGATAGTCTCGGAGATGGAGAACTCCAACAGGTTGTCCCGCGGCCCGATGAAGCCGACGCTCATATCCTGCCCGAGGACGATGGATGCGAAATGTTGCCCCACGGCCAGGAGTACGCCCCCTTCCTTCAGGGCAGGGACTTTCACCACGCCGCCGGTCACGAGGGTGCGGACGTGGTCCAGTTCGGTCATCGGCCCATTCGGGTAACGCCGGAAGAGGAGGTTGTAGCGGGCAGGGGCCAGACCCAGCGCGTAGGGGCCGTGGAAGCCCGCTTCGTCCAGCAGAGTCACCGCCCGGATAAGGTCATCCACCGCGGCGCCGACCTTGCCCCAATTGGAGAGGGTCACCTTCTGCACCCCTGATGCGGTCAGCAGGCCCGGTTGACCGGCCGCGCCGTAGAAGATCAACTGGTCTTCCCGCTGCGCGCAGGCGATGGCCGCCTGGGCAACTGGCTGGAGGTTGAGCGCAAGGGGCTCGCGCTCGTAGGCGGCCAGATCGCGCACGGGAAGCGCGAAACTCTCATACAGCAGCACCAGGGGCAGAGATTTGCCGGTCACGGTTCCGGCAGCGACCTCTTCATCCGGTAGAGGAATGGTCTTGACGCCCAGGCCGTACGGACCCTCCAGCGGCAAAAGGCGCCGGCCAGCCAGTTGGCTCTTCGCCGCCTGGACCATCGCGGCGTCCAGAACGTTCCATACATCATCCCCAAAAGGGGCTCCTTCGCGTCCCAGGTATTTGTTAGGCATAGGACCTCCTTCACACCACGGCGCTTTATGCTACTCGCGCAACGAGCCGATGGTCGGTGACTCGTTCCCGGCAGCCGGTGCGATGCCCAGTTCGGTGGCCATTTCGTCCACTTCCGCCCGGCCTTCGGCCATCCATTTCGCCTCGTCGCCGGTGAGAATCTCCAACAATCGCTCAAACTCCCCGATATGGACTCTTTCCTCGTTGGCGATGTCTATCAGCACTTTCTTGGCCAGAGGGTGGTCGGTGGCATCGGCGTGGGCCATGTAGAGGTGCACGGCTTCATGCTCGGCGGCGATGTTCAGGCGAATCGCGCGAATCAGTTCTTCCAGGGTGAGTTTGCGTTCGGGGATTTTACCACTGAAGGGATTGACAAATTCGGGCATGGTTACCTCCTGCAGGGAAATTGGGACGGCAGCAACCCACGGCAGGTTGCTATTAAAAGCGTTACATTTACATTATACAACGGGAGGCGAAAAAGTCAATCGGGCTGCGGCAGACATTTGCTCTCTGCGCTCTTTGCGGCTATAATCAAAGCCGGAGAGACGCAGAGAAACGAGGCAAGGAGAGAGATGCTGACCAGTCTGGTGCTGATGCTGGGGGTAGAGCGGCCGGTAATGCTCCCGCCATATCTGGGGCGGGCCAGCCACGCCGCCTTCCTGCGGATAATCGCCGAAGCAGACCCCAGCCTGGCCGAACGGTTGCACGCCCCCGATGAGCGCCGTCCTTTCACCTGCTCCGACCTCTTCGGGGTGAAACGACAGAAAGGGGGGATCACCGTCCTGCCCGGGGCGGAAGCCTTTCTGCGCTACACGGGGCTGACGGCGGAGGTCTCCCACCATTTGCGCCGGTTGGTCGAACGGCCGCCCGCGGCGGTGGAACTGGACGGGGTGCCTTTCACCGTCGTCGGGGCAACGCTGGACCCGGCCGTCCACCCTCTGGCCGGGCAGAGCGCCTATCAGGAACTGGCAACCCGCCACCTGCTCCAGCCGTCGCCGGAGCACCGGGCGGAACTGGAGTTTCTCTCGCCGACGGCGTTCCGCTCCGGTGGGCTGAACGTCCCTCTGCCACTTCCAGGGCTGGTGTACGGCGGCCTGATGGAGAAGTGGAACGCGTTCGCCCCGGTCGCCATTCCGGCGGAGGTGCGCCGGTACGCCGAAGAGTGCCTGGCCATCAGCCGCTGCGACATCTCCACCCGCCCGGTCCCCGGCAAGGGGGAAGGGCTGCAGATCGGCTTCGTCGGCCGCTGCCGCTACACTGCGACCAACCGGGACCGCTACTGGCTGGGGATGGTGCAGTTGCTGACCGACTTTGCCTTCTACGCCGGTGTGGGTTACCAGACGACGGTGGGGATGGGGCAGGTGCGGAGGAGGTAGCAAGAGGTGCGGAGGTGCAGAGGAGCAGAGGTGAGGTTAGACACGGATTTTCTTTCGTAGAGAGTTCACCCTCTGGCGGAGATGGCTGGACAGTTACTCGTAATCTGTGAAATCTGTGAAATCCGTGGCAAAAGAACTTTGCAGATCAGCGGTGAAACAGGAGGCGGTCCCGGTCAGCGGTCCAGGCCCCAAAACAGGGTAGAACTCAACGGCGGTCCTTCCCGGCGGAAAACCACGACGGCGGAGCCCGACTCCCGAACGGTCAGTTGCGGCTGGACTATTGCCAGCCAGGCCTGGCGCGGGGCGTAGAAACGGGCCAGCGCCGCCCAGAGCCAGAGGGGAAGTTTCCCCTCCAGAATCAGTCCCTCCGACGGGCAGGGAGGGACCGTCATCCCGTCCGCCTCTTCTACGTCCAGGTAGGCGTCGGGCAGGTGGAACATCATCTTCGCCGCCGATTGGGAACAGTCCACCCGTACCTCTATCGGTCCCCCCGGATCCGGAACCCCTTCCGTGAGAGCAGGTGCAACCCCCCACCCCAGCCGGGCGTCAAAGAGATAGAAGGGCGCGGGGAGCGCTTGAACGGCGACCGCAGCATACAGCCAGTTGGGTCCCCGGCCGTAGAGGGCCAGCGGTTCCCCTGACGGCAGGTACTCCAGCACCGCCGGGAGATCGGACACTTCCCAGCGCAGGGGGTCGCGCCCCATCCGCTCGGCCAACCGCTGCAGGTCCACCACCAGTTCGGTCGGCGCCGTCTCCATATGGTAGCGGTAGAGGCCGTCGGCGAACGGCCGAAAGAGTTCCGCCAGCCGGTCCACCAGCGTCTGAAAGACCGGCCCGGAGGCCGTCTGCCCCCGTTCCAGCCCCGCCAGCACTCCGCGCAGGACCGGTTCCCGCGCCTCCAGACGGTTCTCCCCGTGGAGGTCGGAGCGAAGATCGGCCAGGAGCACCAGTCCGTGGGCGGCAAAGCGCGCTGCCCACTCCTCCCGCTCCTCCTCCGTAGCGGTCAACAGAACCCCGTGAGTACAGTCGTCCAGGACGGATTCCTGCTCGGGGGTGGGGAGGCCGCCCATGTCCACAATGAGCGGCAGGTGCCGCCGGGCGACGTCCCGCCGCAGTAGCGGCAGCCACCGCTCGCTGCGCGCCCCTTTGACCCGCAGGTGCCGGACGATGTCCTGCTCCCCTTCGTGGAACCAGTCCCCTTCGCCATCAGGAGGGTAGGCGCGCAGGAGGTAGTGAGGGACGGCGCGCGCCCGCAGGGCACGGGTCAGGCTGTAGGCCAGGACGGATTTGCCCCGATGGGGCGAACCGCCCAGCACAACCGCCGGAAGGGGGTTGTAGACCATTTGACTTCTCCCCTGCTTCTTCTATAATTTTCCGTGATGGCTCCGTCGGATTCTCCCCCCACTGCCCAGACAGTCGCTGTCGTGACGATGGGCGGGCAAGCCCAGGTTGTCACCTTCGCCACGGACGCCCTGCTGGATATGGGTGAACCCCTGGATACGGTTCTGGTCCTCCACATGTCCCCCAGGGACGAACGAGTACGGCGGGCGCTGGCCCAGTTGAGCGCGGAGTTTGCGGGCGACCAGTACCGGGGCCGCCCGATCGCCTTCCGGCGCATCCCGGTGGAGGCCGGCAGGGAGCCCATTGCGGCAATCACCAGCGCCCATGAGGCAGAGGCGGTCTGGGCGCTGGCGCGCGACCTGCTAATGGAACTGAAGCAGGCCGGGCACATCCTGCACCTCTGTATCGCCGGTGGGCCGCGGATGCTGGCCCTGACGCTAACGACGGCCGCCGCGCTCTACTGCGACCATCGGGACCGCCTCTGGCATCTCTACACGCCGCGCGCCTTTCTGGAGGTCTGCCGGGAGGGGGCAGTGCTGCACGGCCCGCCGGAGGCGGGGGTGCGGCTGGTCCCTGTGCCCCTGGTCCCCTGGGGAACCTACTTCCCGGCCCTGCAGGCGCTGGCGCGCCCGGTTACGCTCCCCACCTTGCCGTTTACCCCCACCGACGCCGCGCGCTGTCGGGCCGTTTGGGATCGGCTGACCGGGCGCCAGCGGGAGGTGCTGCGACTGCTGGCGCGCGGGCTTTCCCCCCAGGAGGCCGCCGACGCCCTCGGCGTGACGCTGAAGACGCTGGATACCCATAAGGGCCAGATTCTGGCCGAGTGCCGTATCGTCTGGGAACTGTCGGAGGAGACCCGCCTGACCTATCATTTCCTGCGGGAAAAGTTCGGGCCGTGGCCCGGCCTGGAGGGGGAATAGCCCCCATATGCCTAACTGGACTCTGGCGAAATGCTCTTTTTCGCTCCCGGCGGGTGCTCTCGGCGGGTCTGTGACCCGCCGATGGCCGGACGCCGGTCACAGACCGGCTTTGAGCAACGAAAATCGTTATAGTCCGCAGGCAGCAGGTAGCAGGCAGCAGACAGCGGGAAGCCTGACGGCTACCGGCTTCCTGCTTCCGGCTACCGGCTTTCTGTCCAGCAGGCCGAAAAACTGCGGAAATCATAGCACCCGGAAAATTCGCCAGACTCCAGTAAATAATTCGTGAAATTCGTTGCTATGAAATTACGGTAAGCGCGATGAAAACTTTGCGGGTGTGGAATTTGGGACCCATTCAGGAAGCCGAGAGCGTTTTTGGCGATCTGATGGTACTGGTCGGCCCTCAGGCCAGCGGGAAAAGCCTCCTGATGCAACTGCTGAAGTTGCTCCTGGATTGTCCTGCGATCCGGGAAGAATTCCGGCGGTTTAATATAGATTGGGGGAAGCGGCTGGAGAACTTTCTGGAACTGTACTTTGGGAAGGGGATGTCGGAAATATACCGCGAAAACGATGAGGTAGCCCACGAAGGGACGGGGAAGCCCGGGGCGACATGGATTCAGGAGGATCAATCCCCGATTCGGCTTTCCGTGCTGTTAACCCGAAAAGGGGGTAAAGAGGAGCGGATGTTCTACGTCCCCGCCCAGCGAGTGCTGGCTCTGCGAGATGGGCTGACTCACCCTTTCACGGACTACCGTTCCGGTGATCCCTTCGTTGTGCGGGAATTTGCGGAAAAGATTCATCAGCTGGTACAATCGGAGTTTGCGACGGCGGGGGAACTGTTCCCCCAGGAACGGCGCTTGAAGAGTGAGTATCGGGAGATTCTGCTTCAGCACATCTTCGCCGGGCTGGGACTGCAAATTGAGACAGAGCGCTTCCAGCGGCGCCTGGTCTTAAGAGGTCCCACCGGGCGAAGCCTGCCATATCTGGTGTGGTCTGCCGGTCAGCGGGAGTTCGTCCCCCTCCTGCTGGGGTTATACTGGCTGATCCCCCCGACAAAGCAGTCCCGGCGGGGCGCGCTGGAGTGGGTCGCGATAGAGGAACCGGAAATGGGCCTGCACCCCACGGCCATTTCGGCGGTGATGGTGCTGATTCTGGAACTTCTCCACCGGGGCTATCGGGTGGTGCTCTCCACCCATTCTCCTCACGTTCTGGATGTGGTGTGGGCTTTACAGGTGATGAAATCCCATCACGGGCAACCGGCAGATGTGTTGCAGTTGTGTTCCCTTCCCTCCAGACGTCCGCTGCGATCGCTGGCAGAGGATGTGCTGAAAAAAGAGTATCGGGTTATTACTTTCGGCGAGATGGGCGGGTCGTGGATATTACCGGCCTGGACCCGGGGTCGCCCTCGGAAGATGAAGCGGGCTGGGGAGGGCTGACGGAATTCAGCGGCAAGGTCGGAGATATTATTGCGGCGGTGATCCGTCGGGAGGAAAAGCGCCTGGAGGCTCCCGGTGCGGAGAACGAAAAGCGAATTTCGTGAAGCCCTTTCGCAAATACCGCTACTGGAGAACGCTTACCAGCCGGGGAAGTAAGCGCTGGGGCGCTACAGCGAAAAAGTGGAATGCCGTGACCCCCAGCGCTTTACCGGAAGTGTCCATCTGGACGAGGCCTTAGAGGCCAGGTATCCCGACTCACCACGCTGGGACTACGGACTCGGCTTTCGGGCTGGCGAAGGAGAGGTCGCCGGAACGGCAGACACCGGATGGGCTATCGCCCAGCAGCCCTTGTCCCGGCGAGGGAGGAAGAGAGGGTTTTGCGGGGCGGCGGCCTCGCCGCCTCGCAAAACCCCAAATTTCATCTACTATCAGGCAACAGAATGGTGTGCTCCAAAGAGGAGATTGTCCAGATAATCCAGAGCCGTCGGGCCGAGATTCGGGCACTGGGAGTGAAGCGTCTGGGCTTCTTCGGGTCGTTCGCCCGCAAAGAAGCGGGCCCGGAGAGCGATGTGGACCTGCTGGTGGAGTTTGAACGAGGCCAGAAGACATTTGACAACTACATCCGCATGTGTTTTCTCCTGGAGGAAATGCTGAATCTTCCGGTGGAGATTGTCACGCCGGAAGGTGCGAGTCCCTATTTGCGGCCTTACATTGAGAGGGAAGTGGAGGATGTCCTTCTCTGAAATCCTGCGCCATATCCTGTCCATCGTCTGGAGGTGTTCATGAACTTCCCGTTCCTCAGCCTCATCATCTTCGCCCCGGCGGTGACCGCCGTCCTGATCCTGTTGCTGCCCAGGGACCGGCAGACGGAGCCGAAGGTGCTGGCCGCGGCCGGCTCCTTCATCTCTCTCTTCTTCGCCGTCTGGGTCTTTCTGGCCTACGACCGCTCCCTGGGCGGCTACCAGTTCGTGGAGCAGGTGCCCTGGCTCCCCGTCATCGGCTCCTCCTACTACGTCGGCGTCAACGGGATGGGGGTGATGCTGGTCCTGCTCAATGCCATCCTGCTCTTCTGCGCCGTCCTCATCTCCTGGCACATTGACGACCGCCCGCGGGAGTTCTTCGCCCTGCTCCTGCTGATGGGCGTGGGCGTCTTCGGCGCGTTCACTCTGCTGGACCTGTTCCTGCTGGTCCTCTTCTACGAACTGGTCCTCTTCCCCATCTACATTCTCATCGTCACCTGGGGGTGGAAGCCGCTGCGGGAGTACGGGGCGATGAAACTGACCCTCTACCTGCTCCTGGGGAGCCTGGTGGCGCTGGTGGGCGTGCTGGCGATTTACTTCACCTCCGGCCTGCGGACGTTTGATATGATCGCCCTGGGCGGGGTCCAGTTCTCCCCCGAATTCCAGCGTATCTGGTTCCTGCCCATCTTCGTGGGGTTCGGCGTGCTGGCGAGCCTCTGGCCCTTCTACTCCTGGTCCCCCGACGGATACGCCGCCGCGCCTACCGCCGTCTCCATGCTCCACGCCGGGGTGCTCAAGAATGTCGGTGCCTTCACTGCTTTCCGGGTGGCAGTGCTTCTCCTGCCGGAGGGGGCGAAGTTCTGGATGCCCTACATCGTCTTCCTGATGGTGATGAACGTCGTCTACGCATCCTTCATCGCCCTGGTGCATACGGACCTCAAGTACATCGTCGGGTTCGCCAGCGTGGCCCATCTGGGGATGGTGTTGATGGGCTTTGCGGCGATGAACGACCTGGGCTGGAGCGGCGCGGTCACGATGATGTTCGCCCACGGTATCATCGCCGCGATGTCCTTTGCCATTATGGGGATGGTGTACGATCGGGCCCATGTCCGCGAACTGAAGCAACTGGGCGGCCTGATCCGACGGCTGCCGGAACCGGCCGTCGCCTTCGCCATCGCCAGTTTCGCCTCTATGGGAATGCCCGGATTCCTGGGCTTCATCGCCGAGGTGCAGGTCTTCATGGGGCTCTGGAAGGCGGCCAGCCTGGCCCCGTGGTACCCGATCGTCGCCATCGTCTCGGCGCTGGGAATCGTTGGGACGGCGGCGTACATGCTGCGGCTGTTCCAGTACATCTTCCTGGGCGAACTGAAGCCCGAATACGCCGACATTCCGCCCGTCACCGCCCTGGATAAGGTGGCGCTGGCGCTGATGAGCGCGGTGCTGGTTGTGGGCGGCATTTTCCCGATGCTGGTCCTGCCGGTCATCCAGTCCGGCGTCCAATCCGTCCTCGCCGTCCTGGGAGGTGCATAGTGGACATCACGACCTTCAACCCCATCTGGCTCCTCTCCATCCTTCCGGAAATTCTGCTTCTGGTGCTGGCGGTCGTCGTCCTGGGAGTGGACCTGGCGCTTCCGGCGGAGCGCAAGCGGGCGCTGGGGCTCTGGACGGCAGCCGGTCTGATCGTCATCCTGCTGGTTGTCCTGCTGGTGCCGCCGCCTGTGGAGACGGCCTTCGGCGGTGTGGTACGGGTGGACCCGGTCGCGCAGGTCTTCCGCGCCGTCTTCCTGCTGGGCGGTATACTGGTCGCGCTGATGTCTATGGACTTCCGGCCGCTGCGGCAGGACGGCCCCTACTACGGGCTGCTCCTCTTCTCCCTGCTGGGGATGTCGCTGATGGCGATCGCCGAGGACCTGGTGATGCTCTACGTGGCGATGGAACTGACCGGGATCAGCGCCTACGTCCTAGTCGCCTACATGCGGGAGACGCCGCTGTCGGCGGAGGCCGGTCTCAAGTATTTCCTCTTCGGAGCGTTCAGTTCAGCGGTGATGCTCTACGGGTTCAGCTGGCTCTACGCCTTCGGCGGGAGCACGTCCTACGCCCAGATCGCGGCGTCTGTCCGCTTCATCCCCTTCCCCTTCGCCGTCCTGGCCCTTCTGCTGGTGCTGGTGGGCTTCGGGTTCAAGGTGGCGATGGTGCCGATGCACTTCTGGGCGCCGGACGTCTACCAGGGCGCGCCGACGCCGATCACCGCGTTCCTCTCCGTGGGTTCCAAGGCGGCGGGGTTCGCCGTCATCCTGCGGGCGCTGCGCTTCCTCTTTCCGGCTCTGGAGGTGACCTGGGTGGTGCTGATTGTCGCCATCTCCATGGTGACGATGACGCTGGGCAACACCTTCGCCATCTGGCAGAAGAACATCAAGCGGATGCTGGCCTACTCCAGTATCGCCCAGGCCGGGTATGTGCTCATCGGTGTCGCAGCGGCGTCCCAGTGGGGGGTGGCCTCGGCGGCCTTCTACCTCATCGTCTACACCGTGATGAATGTCGCCGCCTTCGCGGTGGTGGTGCTCATCTCCAACCTGACCGGGAGTGAGGATATAGACTCCTTCGCCGGGCTGAGTCGCCGGTCGTCGTTCCTGGCCTGGAGTTTGATGCTGGCGCTCTTCTCGCTGGGCGGTGTTCCGCCCTTTGGCGGGTTCGTCGGGAAAGTGTTCATCTTCGCCGGGGCGATCCAGAGCGGCCTCATCGCGCTGACGGTGGTGGGTGTGATCAACGTCATTGTGGGCCTGTACTACTACCTGAACGTGGTGAAGGTGGTCTTTGAGCGACGGTCGGAGCAGGAGCGGGAACCGCTGGAGGTGCCAGCGCCCTCCAAATGGGTGCTGGGGGTGACGATGGCGGCCATCGTGCTCCTGGGCATTCTGGCCTATCCGGTCTTCCTGTGGGTGTGGCAGGCGAGTGGGGCGTGGTTTTCGTAAGTGAGGAGGGTCCCCTACCACCGCAGTTTAACATGCCCCCAAGGGCACCATAAAGCATGAAAATTCCTCGCCGGAAGGTAAACGGCCAGGGCGTCTTTCAAAGCGGCCCCTGCAACCCACAGGGAGGGGAATACCTCACTCCGTCGCCTTCGGCGAGGGTGGCCCAGCGACCTCACCCCCGCGTCGCCTTCGGCGACGCGCCCCCTCTCCCAGAGGGAGAGGGGGCTTCTCCCCCTTCCCCTCGCCCCGTGGGAGAGGGGAAGGGGGCCAGGGGGATGGGGTGAGGTCTCCCCGTTTATTTTCAGACCAGCACGCAGAGGCCGCAGAGGATTGGGAATCTGGGAGTCAGCAGCGAGGTACGGGCGGGATTTTCCGCGAAGGTAGGGGCATGAAAATTGAATACGATCCAGCGCGTGATCTGTTGTATAGCTGGTTTGGAACGCCGGGGGAGAAGTTGGCGAAGACGGAGACCGTGGTGCCGGGCGTGTATGCCGACTTTGATAGAAACGGCCGGCTGTTGGTCTGGAAATTCTGGATGCTTCCGAAGTGCTTCGGCATAAGGTTCAGTTTGAGGTAAGTCTTGAACCTTATATAAAAAATCAGCGTTCGTCTGCGTGAGTCAGCGTCCAATTCTTAGAGGTGCAGAATGGAACGGAAAGGGATGGGTTGGCGGGAAGGGGCGTTTCTGGCCGAAGCGGCGGCGCAGATCGGCTGCCTGACGGTGGTGGTGATCCTGCTGGCCCTGGGGGCGGGGCTGTGGCTGGATAGCCGTCTGGGGACCAAGCCGTGGTTCACCCTGGGGCTGGTGCTGGCCAGTATCCCGGTGAGCCTCTATATGGTCGTTCGGCTGGCCCTCTCCGCCGCCCGACGGGCCTACCCGCCCTCGGCAGAAAAGGTGGAGGAGAAACCGGAACAAGAACAAGAGGAGGAAGGATGAAGCGAGTCGTCACCATCCTGGCCGTCCTTGTCCTGATCGGCCTGTGCATATTTTCGTGTTTTCTCGGCCCGCTGGGCCGCAATGTGGTGGTGCGTCCGCACATCCAGATGCCCGCGGAGACATTTCCCGTAGGGCCGGTGCGGGTTCCCAACACCCTGATGGGCCTGCTCATTGCCGATCTTCTGCTGATCGGCCTTTTCGCCGTGGGCACCCGCCATATCCGCGCCGGCCGGCCGGAGGCGATGGTGCCCCGGGGCCTGCAGAACCTGGTGGAGACCATCTACGAGTTCCTGGCGAACTTCCTGCGCAACATCCTGGGCGATCAGGCCGAGAAGATGCTGCCGCTGCTCATCACCTTCTTCCTGTTCATCCTGGTCGCCAACTGGATTGAGCTGATCCCGGGTTTTGATACGGTTGGTCTCATTGAGCACGTCCACGAAGGAATGGAGGGGCATGCCGTTCAGCATGTGGGGCCGATTCTGCTGCTGAGCCACGAAAAAGGGGAGTACACGCTGGTGCCCTTCCTGCGGGCCGCCAACACCGACCTGAACGTTCCCCTGGCGCTGGCGCTCATTTCCGTATTTATGACCCAGGTCTACGGCGTGCAGGCGCTGGGCTGGTCGTATTTCTACCGGTTCATCAACCTCAAGGCGCTGGTCAGCGGCGGCCTGATGGGGATAATGAACTTCGCGGTCGGCCTGCTGGAGACGCTGAGCGAGTTCACCAAAATCATCTCCTTCGGCTTCCGGTTGTTCGGCAACATCTTCGCCGGAATGGTGCTCCTACTGGTCATCTCGTCGCTGGTGCCTTTCGTGGCGCCATTGCTCTTCTATCTGCTGGAGTTGTTCGTCGGCGCCGTCCAGGCGCTGGTCTTTATGATGCTGACGGCGGCCTTCATCGCTGTGGCGACCGCCGGACATGGGGAGCACCACTAAACCGACATCATCATCTCATCAGGAGGACAGGGATGGATAAAGAGGTCATCAAATTGCTGGCTGCCGGTCTGGCGATCGGTCTGGGGGCCATCGGGCCGGGGATCGGTATCGGCCTGGTCGGGCTGGGAGGTGCGCAGGCCACCGGGCGCAATCCGGAGGCGGCGGGCACCGTCCTCACCAACATGATTCTGGCCATCGCCTTCGCCGAGGCCGTCGCCATCTACGCCCTGGTGATCGCGCTGATTCTGATTTTCGTGGCGTAAAGGAGGGCCAGTATGGAAGGCCTGGGAATCAATCCCTGGATGCTGCTGGCCCAGATCATCAGTTTCGTCCTGCTGGTGGTCATTCTGCGCGCCGTCGGCTATCAGCCGATCCAGAAGATGCTGCGGGAACGGCAGGAGCGGATCGCCCGGGCGCTGGAGGAGGCGAAGGCCGTTGAGGAGGCGCGAGCGAAACTGGAGGCGGAGCGGGAGGAGATTCTGAGCCGCGCCCGGGCGGAGGCGCAGGAAATCGTCGCTGAGGCGCAGCGACGGGCGCGGGAAGAGCGGGAAAAACTGCTGGCCCAGGCGCGGGAGGAGGCAGAGCGCGTCCGCGAAACCGCTCGTCAGGAGGCGGAAGCGGAGCGGGCGCAGGTGCTGGGCCAGATGCGGGAGCAGATTGTGGCGCTGGCCATCGCCGCGGCGCACAAACTGGTGGGGGAGGCGCTGGACGAGCAGCGACAGCGGGCACTGGTGGAGGCCTTCTTCAGCGGCGTGCGGGAGGGCCGGGTTGTCGTGCTCCCAGAAGAGATGGAGAAGGCCGAAGGGCCGGTCGTGGTCACCAGCGCGGTCCCGCTGACCGAACGGGAAGCGGAGATCGTCCGGCGGGAACTGGAGGCGCGCCTGGGGGCCGGGGTGGATATCACCTTCCGGGTGGACCCGCAGGTGCTGGGCGGGCTGGTCGTCCGCATCGGCGACCGGATCGTGGACGCCAGTTTCGCCGGACAACTGGAGCAGATGCGCCGCGCGCTGAGCGCGTGATCGCCCGTCCCCGGATGATTTTGCCGTTGCATTCCCCGCGGGCTCTGCGATAGCCCTGCCAGGACGTGCCAGGCACCTCGGGGGTGCCTGGCACGTCTTTTGGGTTTACTCTGTCGGTCCCCCCACCGCGCGCCAGTATTCTACCAGCCGTCGGATACGGATGCGCTGGGCGCGCAACCAGCGACGCGGCCCCAGGATCGCCCTCCCGAATTCCGGCGGACGGTCCGGCAACCGCTGGAGTTTCCCCTCCGCGACCAGTCGGTCCCAGAAGGCGAAGAACCGTTCCTGCAGTTCCTCGTCGCTGAATTCGGCCCCCCGTGCGTAGGTCTCCCGGGCCAGTTGCTCAATATAGGCGGCCGTCTCCTCAATGAGCGTCTCCACCGGCTCCAGGACGATCCCCCACCCGTAGACCGGGTCCAGGGGCATAGAGCCGAATTCCATTGGGGAGGGGGGACGGGCCGGCCCCTCTTCGGGTTCCAGGGCGGACGATGGGGCGCGGGGGTGTGGATCGCTCATTTCTACTCCCCGATGACCAGGGCGGAGAGCATCAGGTTGCCGTGGAGGTTGGTGCCGGGGAGAAGCATCCCCTGTTCGCCGAAGGAGCAGAAACTCAGGAAGGGCGCGTCGCCGATGGCGCTCTTGACCGCCCCGACCACTTCGCCGATGCGGTCCCCCAGAGCCACCCGTCGCCCGGCGCAGTGGACCAGGAAAGCGGCGTGGACCGTTTTCATCCCCTGCGCGGCCCGGCGGACGACGTCGCCCGCCGAGGCGATCAGTTCGTCCACGGTGGCTTCCATCAGGACGACTTCCTCGCCGTCGGCGAACTCGGCGAAAGCGGCGATGGTGCCATCCTCATTCCCCGTTGCCAGGTGCTTGATGAGGTACGTCTCTCCCAGCGGCGTCGCCAGGGGGGCCAGCAAACTCTCCCCCAGGAGTTTCAGGCCGCCGATCAGGTCCTCTCGCCGTTTCCCTGTCCATTCGGCGTAGACGTCCAGTGCGGGGCGTCCGTCCAGCGTCTTCAGCGTACGGCCTTCCGCGCCGGCACGGGCCCGCCGGGTGGTGGGGCGATAGCCGCTGCCGAAGGCATAGCCTGCTTTGGGGGCATAGAGGGCGGCCACCACGGTGCTGTTTTCCAGGACCCGGCCGTTTGCGAAGGCCTTCCAGTATCCTTCAATGGTGTTATCGCCGGGGCTACCGCCCACGACGGGGACACCCGGATGCCGGGCGGCGATGCCCGCGATCACTCCCTCCTCGCTCCCCGGCGGCGTCAGCATCAAAAAGAGGTCCGGCTCCCGGCTTTGACCGGCCTGGCGGCAGGCCAATCCGGAGGCGATGGCGCCGGCCCGGCGCGGGTTCTCCCCGATCTGGCACCGGGCGACGCCTGCCTGGACGCCGGAGAGGAGCATCAGCCCCGCTACCCCGTTCGGGCCGGATTGAAAGCCGGCGGGGGTCAGGATGCCGGTGAAGGAAGTGCCGCCAAACATCGGGACGCCCCGGAGCAAGCGCGCCACCTGCGGCACCAGAACCGGCAGGTCCATATCCACCGTGGCGAAAAGGAGGGCCAAAGTGGGGGATTCTCCCTGGAGGCCCGCGGAGGCCGTCTCCACCACCTCTGCGGCGGCCGTCCGGGCATCCTTCGCCAAACTCCATCCGACTCCTGCTCGTACAGTCATCTCACACCTCCTCCGAAAACCCTGTTGGGAACGATACATTTAGATTATACACCAGAACAATCGGTTAGGGAAGCGGGCATCGCAAAAAGGCGTGGCTCATGTCCAGATTTAGTGCGGAAAAGCCTGGGCCTTTAGCGCCCTCTCATCTCCCTACACCCCGCCGCGGCAGGGGAGAATAGGAGAAATTCCCCCTCACTGCGCGGCGCCAACCGCAACGGGGAAGAGAGCAGAGGGAGGGGCAAAATTCCCCTCCCTGCCAGAAAATTCCTGGAGCAAGAAGTCTAACAGAACGATGCCTTTTATACTTTTAGGGGGCTGTTTGTCAATATATTAGAATCTGCCATTGCCGATTCAGGAACGATAGTCGCCCTGCAAGATCAGGGAAGACCTGCTTGGTTCTGAATATCCACCGTGCCGAGCGGGAGAAAGTCATGCTTTCCTGCTGGAAAGGGTAACCGGGCCCCACTGGGGAGTTCGTATACCCCCGCGGCAACCAGATAGCGTCCGGCCGGAATGTCGGCGGGTACAGGGAGAGAGAACGTCTGGATCACCCATTCGTTCGTTCTCCAGAGCGAAGAGGGGTATGGTTCACAGATCAGGCGATCGCTCTGGGACCAGAGGGGGCCCCCTTCATAGGGCGTTGGGTCCCCGTAGAGGTGGAGAAACAGGATATAATCCCGATCCAGGGGGGCTGTCGCCTTCAGGGCCAGTTCCACAGGGATTGTATCCCCGGCTGCGGCGGTAGCGGGAACAGGAGCGACCCGGTTAAGCATTATCCGTTCCCCGAAAAGATGAGCGGTTGCGGCCAGGTCTTGCAGAGTGGCAAGGTGAGGAGCGGCGTAGAAAACCTGATAGCGGGGAGGCGACTGAGCGGGGTCCTGGTGCAGGACGGAGATGTCGGCCCAGCGGGAGAGTTTCTCGCCGAACTCCGGCTCATAGAGGGTGACGGAGACGTAGACGGCCGGAGACTCGGGAACGACCAGACAGGTATGGCTGTCAAAGGCGCCCACATATCGCGGGGCCAGATCGGCGCTGCGGAAGGCAACCACCGGGTGGGAGGGGGAGAAAGGGGAGAAGTAGACGGACGTCTCTCCGGGGAGGTGGGTTCGGATAAAGTCTGTGGACTGATGGATATGTTGCTCCATCAGCATAAATACTTCGGTTGTGAACGGCCAGCGGATGTAGCAATCCTGATAAGTGGTCACCGCTACCAGTGTGAAGAGCACGGTGATGAGAAGCCATACCAGGGGCTGTAACCGAAGCGGGCGCAGAACCCGCTCCGTCCCCCAGACACCAGCGCCAATGGTCAACACAAGGGGAACAATCAGGCCGATGGCCCGCAGGAAATGGGGGGCCTGATGGGTGAGCAGGGAGGGAAGTATAGAAACCATCATCAGCCCAACCAGCCCAAGCGCATACCATCTCTTTTTGACAGCCCAGATAAGGGCACCCAGTCCGGCGATGAAGAGCGGGAGCACCCGGGGATCCATCACCGGGCGACCCAGCGGGTTGTAATGGGTGTTCAGGTCTCCCTGCCGGAACCAGGCGAAAAACCAGGCGCGCCCATTGTTCCATACTTCGGCAACGGAGGCCGCACGCGTGATTTGCGACCGCGCGGTCATCTCCTGAGGATGCCGGATGCCGTACAGAATGAGTGGCAGCAGAATCAGGGCCATCATCGTCACGGCGATCAGAACGCCACGGCGTTTATCCGGTTCCTGGACCCCCCACCAGAGGATAAAGAGCAAGGCGTAGGCGATCCAGAAGGTAGCCGAGAAATAGGTGTATCCGAGCAGACCGAGCCAGGCCCCGGCGATGATCCAGCGACCGATACGGTTGGTACGGTAGGCACGGAACAGCGCGGCAAAGGCCAGCGCGCCGACAAGGGGAAAAAGGATCGCCCGCAGAGTGGTCCGGCTCAGATGGACATGCCAGTGGGAAACGCTCAGGGCGAAACAGGCCCATAAGGCCGCGCGGGCCGACAGAATTTCTTTGCCGAACCGGTACACCGCAGCGACCGTCAGCACCCCTGTGAAGGTCGCCGCCAGGTGAAGGCTGAAAGGGCGAGCGCCAAAGACCGCAATAAAGGGAGCAAGGATATAGCACCAGAGGCTCTCGTGACCGTAGTTCGTCGGGAAAAAGGGAGTAAACCGCGGTTCCCGGAGCAGGGAGAGGGCATCCACGGCGTAAAAAGATTCATCGCGACCCAGCATATCCGCCATAAGGCCCAGGCTGGAGAAGCGCATAACCGCCCCAATGAGCAGAACGAGAACCACCGCCCCGCGGAAGGCAATGGTCGGCGATATCCGCAAGTTCGTCTTCTCTATTTCCATTCCTCACCCTTTCCGGGAAATAAAACGGGTTCCTGAGAGTTCATCGTCCGGCTATGATACGGATATTTTCAAAAATGAGGCGGTCTGGGGGCAGCCCCGGAGATGGCTGGCGCAATGGCACCCGTCTGTTCTCATCCCCCTCTATTGCCAGGCTGAGTTCCAGGCGATATTCCCCCGCCGGAGTGACGGGATTCAGGTTGAGGTCGTAGTGGGCTTCCACGATGCCGTCGGTTGGCCAGCGGTCTGGGGGATAGTGATGGAGCAAATCGGGGTTTCGCTCCATATTCCCGCCCCAGACGTTAAACGCCCCGTCTATCAGCCGGACCAAAGGGCGGACGGGGACGCCGTCAAACGAAGCCTCCCGTCGCCAGTAGAGGGTGACGTGGAGCCAGTTGCTGGGCGGATGGGAAAGATTTTCCGTCGGGGGGAGGGCTCTGGTATCCACCTGATAGCCCACCACACAAAGCCCGTTCTGGAAACAGGCATCCAGCGGCTGGGCAGTTTCCGGGAGCGCCGACCGGAACGGCCGGAGGAGGTACCCGATCAGGGTTATCTGCCCCGCGTTGGGATATTGCTCAGTGATACGCGGGAACAGAACATCGGCACCCTCTCGGAGGCGGTTTTTGGGGGCCATTGCCTCATCGTGGTGAAGGACAAGCCACATCCGGTCGTAGTGCTCCGGCAGTCCCCGGTAGATGAACTCCGGTTCGTACGGATTGGCCTCAAAAGGAAGTACGGTGGACACACCCCGGTAGTACCGCTGGAAAGCGTGGCTGTTGTAGAAGGCGGATATCACGACCACATCGTCGGGGCCCTCATGAGCCTCTATGTAGCGCGCGATGAAGCGCCAGTCCCCCCGCTGGAAGGCTGGTTCGGTCAGGTCCCGCCGAATCCCTCCCAGCATCAGGAGTCCCAGAACGGCAACGATCAATCCCAGGGGCCGCCAGAGGCGGGCCAACCGTTCCGCGCCCCAGGCGATCAGAATCAGGACGGCCGGGGCGATGGCGGAAAGGTATTTGGCCGAGTAGACGGGAGCGCGGTAGGAGATCGGATAGAAAATCAGCACCGGCAGGAGGGCCTGGATCGGCAGAATCCAGGCATCTCTCCAGCGGCGGCGACAGAGCGCCCCCAGGCCGGCAATGAGCAGCGCCGCCGGAAGCAGGAGCAGCCACCAGGAGACTTCCAGATAGGAGAGGCGGTAAATATACTGGCCCAAGAGGTCACGGGCCATATCCTTCAAGGGGACGAAGTACCGCCAGATGTCCCGGGGCTGGTAGAAACGGATGACGTTCCAGGCCACGCGCACCAGGGGAAGATGGGCCAGCACCACGGCCAGCACCGTCGCGCCGTAGGCCAGCCAGCGCTTCGGCCGTTTCCAGCCCAGGACGATGCTCATACCCCCCTGGGCCACCAGCAGAAACCCGCCGAATAAATGGCTGTAGAGCACAGGAGAGACCAGAAGACCGTAAGCGACCCACCGCCAGGCCCTACCCTTCCGAAATGCTTCCAGGAGCAGCAGGGTGGAGGCCACGGCCACCATCATATGGAGCGCGTACATCTTGGCCTCCTGAGCGAACCAGAGCATAAACGGCGAGAAGGCGGTCAGCCACAGCGCCAGCGCCGCCGCGCGCCGGTTCAGCAGCGCCCGGGCCAACCGATAGACCAGAGGAAGGGTCAGGATGGAGAACAGCGCGGAGAGATAGCGGACGGCGAAATCCGAATCCCCCGTCAGATGTCGCCACCAGAAAAGCAGAAGGTAGAAGAGCGGGCCGTTATGCTCCGGGCGGACGATGGTTCGCAGGGTTTCGGTGAACGTTCCGCGCGTGAAGTAGAGGGCCATCACCTCGTCAATCCACATGCTCTGAAGCGTGAGAGTGGTCACCCGCAACGCCCAGGCGACCCCAAGGAGCCCCAGCAAGCCACCGGTCAGAAGCGAGGGTTTCCAGCGAACCTTCTCCATACTCCTCCAATCCCTATCAGCCATATGGCCTCTGCAGCCAATCCCAGCCCGATATGCAGGCTGCGGGGCCGGAAATGCATCTCCACCCGATGGGTGCCCGGCGGGACAACGATCCCCCGGAAAATCGCGTTGGTGCGATAGAGGGGAACTGGCCGATCGTCCACTTCGCCATACCACCCCGGGTAGAACGTATCCGAAAGAACGAAAAGCGTGGTCTCGTCGGTGTGAACAGTGAACACCGCGTCGTTGGGCCCGTACCATCCCACTTCAATGCTCCCCTTTCCCGCCCCGTTCAATTCCGGACCGTTCTCCACCAGCGCGACCTCCTCCGGGCGGAATTCGGGGTCCAGGACGCGCTGCAAGGCCTCGCCGTAATTGCTGACTCTTTCCGTCCGGTAGACCAGCCAGGCTCTGGGGAGGGCCAGGGTGTTCAGGTGAATGTCCACCACCGGGTCGTCTATAAAGACGGGCCAGATGCCTTCTCCTCCTGGCGGGACACCTTTGGGAACAATGACGTACTTGACCCCCAGCATACGGTAAGCGGGATGGGTTCGGTATGGGATGGACCAGAAGATCACGTTGAATTCCCGGAGGTCAATCGCGTTCCCTGCACTCTGAGGGACTTCAAACCCTTCTACCTGCAGGGAAACGGGGGACCACAGCCCACGGGCAGCCGCGTCCACGTCCACCCGGAACCAGCCGGTATCGGCGTGCAGGAAGGCCAGCGCCGGGTCATGGGCGGTGGTTCGTTGCGGCATTGGTTCTGTTTCCACCAGAGCGCCCAGGGCCACCAGTTCGGCCAGAAGCAGGAGAATGAGGCCGGACTGAGCCCATCGCGGGGTTCGCCACGCCATCAGCCCCACCGCCGCGGTTGCCCACGCCAGGATGGCGGCGAAATGAAAACCTACCAGCGCCTGCTGGCGGGAGGGACCGGCGGGCACTACGGACACCCACATCGGGGCACGCAGCCAGAGGAAGAGCCCTCCAGCAGTTAAACCGGCAGCCCATAAGAACACCACCCGGCGAGATCGTTGCCGAAGGATTTCCATCCCCTGAGCCGCGAGGATGGATAGGACCAGCGAGAGGACAAAGACGGCGCGCGCTGTCTTCCAGGATTCGGCGAAGAGCGGCCAGCGGGCCAGGAAGGGATACAGCCATCCCCGACGGCCCAGAGCAAGTTCGTATGTCAGGATGCCCAGGACCACCATTGCCCAGGTGCGGCGCTGGCGAAGGTTTCCCAGGATGCCGAGAACGGCAAGGTAGAGCGCCACCGCGCCGATGTACCCGGTTTCCGCCCGCGCCCAACCCAGCCAGGATTTGTCCACCCCGCGGCCATGGAAGGAAGGGGATAGAATATCTATCAGCATTGCCGGAAAGTACTCCAGCCCGCCGCGCGCCTCCAGGGGCGTCCCCGCCCGTACGGTCAGCGGGAACCGCTCCAGCGCGGGGAGCAGGACGGGGGCGGCCAGCGCAACGCCCATCCCCCCGGCCAGCGCCAGCCGGCCGAGTCGCCGCCCTCCATTGGGCCATCCCCCCTCCATAACCTGCCAGAGGCTGTACAGACCGATAGCCAGGGCCGCGTAAAGCGCCATCTGGCCATGCCCGGAGACCAGAAGCAGAGCAACAGGCAATGCCGCGAGAGGGATCGCCCGCGACCGGCGGGCGGCCCGGTCCACCCCAAGAAGGGCCCAGGGAAGCCAGGCCATCGCGTCGTTGAAGGGGGGATTGCCCAGATGGATGATGAAGGAATCGCAAAGCATGTAGGCGATCGCCCCGACCAGCGCTGCCGGTCGTCCCAATCGCCAGATGGGGGAGTATCGCAGGTACAGGTAGAGACCGAGTCCGGCCCACCACAAGGGGAAGAGGCCGCGCAGCAAAACCAGGCTGTTGGGGATCGGATGGGCTAAAAACAGGGGCCAGTTGAAGGGATTGAGCAGGCCGTACTGTGTGTCCGCGATGATGGGGTCTCCGCCCATCATGCGGTAATTCCAGAGGGGAAACACGCCCCGTTGCATCCATTCCGCAACGAAGGACCAGACCGGGTGCAGGAGATTCCAGAGGTCACCGCCTCCTTTGGGGAACCGGTATCCCAGCAGCCAGAGGGGCCAGCAGAAGAGAAAGAGGGCCGCAACCAGGAATAACAGATCGGAGATAACCGACCTACCTCTCCCCTTACTGCTCAACCCGAATCTCCTCCAGCAAGATGTGGTCACTGCCCGCGCTTTCCCCCTCTACTACCCGTACCCGTTGCAATCCAGGCCAATCGTACATGCCAACCGATAATACGTAGCGGTCTGGCGGAAGGGCAGAAGGCAGAGGAATACAATGCCGATCAGCAACCACGTCCCCCGGTTGCCAGAAGGGGGTCGGGCGGCGGCCTTCATCCGGCACCCCGTCGTGCTGAGCGACCAGATTCCCCTGACCGTCCAGCACATGGGTGAAGACAACCAGGTTGGGGTACACCATCTGCTGGGGTTGCCAGAAGAGGGTAACGCAGAGCGTCTCCCCCGGATGGTAGAGACTCTTTTCCAGCGAGTACCCCAGGAAACGGACGCCATACTCCATCTCTTCGGAGCGAGCCATCCCGATAGAGACTCCCAGAGGGACAGTACGATCCAGCGAAAAGGCTATCAGATGAGCAGCCGTCTCTTCTGGATGGCCCTGGACAGGAAGAGCAGGACCATCGCGTCCGGCCGTGAGGGAGAGTTCCACACTGTAGGTCGCGGGCAGGGTGCCCGGCGGCAGTTGCAGCAAGCGCTGAGTCCGATAGACCACTGCTGGGTCCCACGCAATGGTGGAGAAACCGGGCATCGGCCAGAACGCATCTTCCACCACAACCGTCCCCTCAGGGCCGCACACCTGCAGGTGGGCATACAGGTCAGGGCGCTCCCCGGGAAGGGCCTGCCAGTAGAGGATCAACCAGTACTTCCCCTCGGCATCCCCTGGGATCAACTGACCCGCCTGCACACAGACGGCCTCTCCGAAACATACCCCGATCGGTTGCGCAGCGGCCACCTCCGCCTCCGTCGCGATTTCCGGTTTGGGGTAAAGGGGGATAACAAACCGCAGGGGGACAACGACCGAGTACGTCATCATCCCCAGAGAAACCACCGCCGTCACAAGGGGCTGGACGCGCAGGGCAGTCAGGGCATGAAGGCCGACA
>FWWM01006657.1_pt1 | contig 23982 bp, 23 predicted proteins | sample 2228351 | NCBI WGS metagenome assembly FWWM01 (sample SAMEA103939774, study PRJEB20133) | metagenome
AAGCCATTCAAATATGCCATTTCCCAATCTAACTGGATGGCTATCACTTCCGCCGACTGCGACAATTCTTCTTCCAGAAAGTAAGAGATCGTTCCAACCCTTTAAACTGTGTTCGTTGTTTCTACCCCAAACAGATTGCCAAACTTCCATGCAATCAAAATCAAACGAATAACCAAATTCCCATTCTGGTCCATTCGGTTTTGGATGGTTTATCGAGAACAAAAGCCCCTCACGGTGAATTTCTGCGACCAGCTGTTCAATTTGTTCTAGCGAAACACATCTGAAGTCATACCAGCGAGCTATTCCCCAAACATTTGCATGACCAAAGTAAGTTGTGATTTCTTCGCCAGCTATAACGCAGAAATCAGAGCATTCCAATTTATGAATATCAGCAAGATGGCTCACCGTGTTGTGCTCCGTGATTGCCAAAAAGTCAAGTCCACGGTGTTTTGCAGCAATTACAAGCTCTTCTACGCTGGCTTGAGCATCCGAATGATACGTGTGCGAATGCAGGTCTCCCTTAAACCAACCAGGAACGAGTTTGGAACTGCTCCCTGTGTGACTCGCTGTTTTCTCCAATGCAAGTTTGGTTGTCAGCTGTGATTTCAGAACATCTTCAGAATCGTGAACAGTTATCTGCAGTTTCAGATCGCACCCTTTTGAATCTATTCGATACAATCCAAGGACAACGTGCCATTTACCGGGAATCATCGGGCCTGGTAGATAACCTGGTGTAGCAAAGTTTTCGCCAATGATCACATGGTTTCTTGCACTTCCACTCCAACCGCGAAAACCTTCGGCTCTGAGAAATTCGCAACCACGCGGATCAAATAATCCAAGGTCGATTACATTTTCACCTCCACGATCGTAGTTATACTGGATTTCCACGCACCTACTTCCGCGTGGAACATCAAAAGGTACTAACTGATACGCAGAAATAGATCTATCCTTTGGAAAGAACCTGCCCGAGTATGTTATTCTTGTGGCCACAGCCGATCACCTGATTCAGAAAAAAGGTAAATTCTTTTAGGATTGAGCTGGACGTACAGCGGATCCTCCAGCAATGGGTAGGCGTCGCCGAAAAGCCGCACAGAGACAAGGTTGTTCCCAACTTTGATGGTAACCAAAGTTTCCGCCCCAAGCGGCTGAACGGCGTACAGGTTACCAGAGACTGTGCAAGGCTCAACGCTGGTCAAAAGACTTGCATGTTCTGGTCGAAAACCAAGTATGAATTGTTTAGACGAGAAACTTTCAAAGACTGAACTTTGTTGATGGAACAACAGGCTGATATCAAGTTCAAATCCGTCCCCAACTAACACAGCAGACTCATCGAGCACCTTAAGTTTGCAGGGAAGCAAATTCATAGGAGGATTTCCGATAAAACCGGCAACAAACACGTTCTTCGGTTTGTGATAAATTTCCATCGGGCTGCCGATTTGAAGCAAACGTCCTTGATCCATGACTCCTATTCTATCTGCCAGCGCCATAGCCTCGGCTTGATCGTGGGTTACATAAATGGTTGTTATCCTTTCCTCTCTGCACAAGCGCTGAAGAAAGGCACGGGCTTCTATGCGCAGCTTTGCATCCAAGTTTGAGAGAGGTTCGTCAAACAAGAAAACCTTGGGTCTGTAGACCAATGCTCTTGCAACAGCAGCACGTTGTTGCTGTCCTCCAGAAACTTGAAAAGGTCTTCGATCAAGCAGTTCGGTCAATCCCAAACGATCAGCAACTTGAAGAACTTTGTCCTCCGTTGTTTTGCGGGGAAGTTTACGCAGTTTGAGCGGATAGGCGATGTTTTCAAAGAGCGTCATATGGGGATACAATGCGTAATCCTGGAATACCATTGCCACATCCCGTTCACGGGGATGAAGTTCTGTAATATCTTCTCCATTCAGGAAGATTCGCACTTCCGTGGGCCTTTCCAAACCGGCAATGAGCCGAAGAGTGGTGGTCTTTCCACACCCTGAAGATCCAAGTAAAGCTACGAACTCTCCTTTTGAAACGCTCAATGTGAGATGATCAACTGCTACAACGTTGCCAAATTTCTTTGTGATGTTTTCCAAAAAAAGATATGCTTTCATCGTCTCGGTATCGTTGCTTTTCAAAAAGGCATCTTCTTTTGTCTTCATCGTTTGATCCCTCCAAAGAACCGAAATCCATAACGCAGATTAACAAAGATATACAAGATAATGGCAGGCAACATGTACAAAAGCGAATAAGCCGAAACCAAAGTCAAAACAGGTGTTCCACCTTCGGTGTAGAAAGAATAGATGGCAATAGGCGCGGGCATTTTCATGGGGCTGCGGATCAGAATCATCGGAATCAGGAAATCTCCCCAGGCTTGCACAAATGCCCAGACCGCAACAACCATCATACCGGGTCTTATAACTGGTATAACGATATCTTTAAATACTTGGAGGGACTTTGCTCCACTCACAATTGCGGCTTCCTCGTAGGATTTTGGGATGCTGTCGACAAAACCTTTCATCAGGAATATACCCGTTGGAAGTAAACCCCCTACGTACACCAGAATCGTACCTAAGTGTGTGTCAATCAACCCAAGGGAATAGAGCAGCAAGAAAATTGGAACCATGGCAGCCGTACCGGTGACTACAGCCGAGAAGAGTATCAAGATGTATACCAGGATACCTTGACCGGGGATTTTGATTCTGGAGAGCGCGTACGCTGCCAACGATGCAATGATTGTTACACCAAGCATCGCACCACCGGCTATAATCGGGCTGTTCAAAAACAAGGCCCGTATCGATATCGGATTTGAAAGAACTGTTCTGAAGTTTTTCAAGGTGGGATTAGTGGGAATCACGATCCGCAATGTGGCAGATGAACTGAAAGGAGCTGTTATCAGCCAAAGCAAAGGCAACAAGAAGAAGGCGATCAACAAGGTAATGAACACCGTGCGAAGGACGTTCGAAAGAACTGTTTTGAATCTTCTCATTTGTACACCTCCTGTTTCTTCAGTGCTGCAAGGTAAGCTATGGCCAATATCAAATTAATCGTCATCGTAATAACGGCCGCACTTGCTCCTCTGCCGAATTCAAGGAACTTAAAAGCTTCGCGGTATGTGTACATTGGAATTGTTTCGCTCTTGAATAATGGACCACCTCCAGTTATTAGATAGGGCGTGAATGCGTTGAAAGTCCAAAGGGTAACTAAGATTAAATCAGTGAGTATGTGAGGCTTTATCAAAGGGAAGATCACATCCCGAAACCTTTGCCATGGGGAAGCTCCGACTACTTCAGCTATGTCCCAGTACGATGGAGGGATAGAACCCAGGGCCGCGGAAAACAAAAGCATCGAGAAAGCCGTTCCGCGCCAAATATTGAAGATTATAATTGCCAAAAGGGGTTGTTCGAAATACCAGTCGACCCTCCCGATTCTGAGAAAACTGAGAATCGTGTTGAGGGTACCGAAATCCCTATCGAGAAATGCTATCCAAGCAAACGCCACTGGAACACCCGGGAGAATCCAAGCCGCAATTGCCAACGTAAAGACTATTTCGCGAATCACTTTCCACCTGAATCTATGAAGCAAGACCGCTATGCCCAAACCCAGGGGTACCTGACCTAAGATAGCTGAACCAAGAACAAAGACAACAGTATTCTTCAAAGCGTTTCCGAATTCACCGGGTCTCATCCAGCGCTGAAAGTTGAACATACGGGAGTAGTTGCTCAAACCCACAAACGAAGGAAACTGCGCCGAAGGTCCAGTGAGGGCGCGGTTTGTAAAGCTTATCAAAATGACCCAGATGAATGGAAAAATAAGAAATAGTCCCACAAAGATGAGGGCAGGTATCAGAAACAAGATTCCAACTCTTCTTGGCAAAATTTCCATGCAGTTGAGCCCCCTTCGATTAAGAGCAGGGGTCCGGCTGTTGAAATACCGGACCCAAAAGAATTTCTTTCGAGTACCTCACTTAATCGGGACAATCAGAACCTTCCCTGATCCAGCTATTTCAACAACTGCATCTCTATAAGCTTCCATTGCCTCTTTGGGTGTCATCATACCAGAAACCACGCGTTCGGTCATGAGTTGAGCTTGGTATGAAATCTTAGGATACTCTGGGTACATCGGTCGAACTGTTGTAAGCGGTAAGAGAGCTTCGGCCATCGCGGACATCACGGGATCCCCTAGAACTGGTACATCAGTGCGAGCCCTAATTCGAGGCTGAATTTTTTGAAATTCCATCTGCATCTCCCTGCTGTTGGCAAAGCTGAGCAACGCCCAAGCTAAATCGGGATGTTTGGTGTTCGGATTGATTATGAATCCTGTACCACCCGAGATAGAAACGAAGTCCTGTCCACGGTAACCTGCGCCGGGTTGCTTGGCTGGCATTTTCGCCCAACCGACCAATTGGTTGCGGTTGGGTACAGCCCATTCGGACCCTGGCGCCAACACAGATCGCCAGAACCAGTCACCCTCAACCAACATAGCTATCTTTCCATCTCTGAATGCCTCAAAGGTTCTCGCGCGTGCACCGGACATCAACTGCATTCGAGCATCTCCAAGTTTTTCATCAACGTAGACCGTTTTGTAGAATTCGAGCGCTTCGAGAATCCCCGGATGTTGTGCGATCCACTTTTCCATGGCAAAATCGTACATGTGAATTCCTGTGCCAAGAAGGACCATAAACCATCCTTGCATTGTTGTGGCTTCACCCATATCAGTTCCGGCGTTAATTTGAAGCGGTATCACATCCGGCAAGCGCTTCTTAATCAGTCGGGCTGTTTCAAGGAGTTCGTTCCAAGAGTTGGGTTGCCATGGTTCAGGAATTCCAGCTTTCTGAAACAGGTCACGCCTGTAGAAAATGACTCTCACATCGGTACCAGCAGCCAGACCATAAACCTTGCCTCGGTATCCAAGAATTTCCCTCATTCCCTGGGGAATGAACTGCCAGCCTTCCCAATCCCATAGGGTTGGACCAACGATCTCCTCAAGTGACTTCACTAAACCGGCTTCGGCAAACTCCGGGATCCAAAAACCATCAAATCCTAGAACGTCAGCACCTCGACCAACACTGAGATCAAGTGCGTACTGCTGTTTCAAAGCTTCGTCGCTGCCACTGAATTGAATGAATTTCACCTCTACGTCGATACCTTTCGCTTTCATCTCTGCGGTGAACGCTGGTATGACTATATCTTCGAACCATTCCACAAGTTGTGTGTTCACTCCTCCACGTACTGCCCTTGCGGTAACCGTTAATGTAATGGGTTGAGCGAAAGAAAATGCCGCAACCAGCAGACACATCGTCATGATCCCCAGAACACTTAGGTACCTCATCGCAACACCCCCTATCAATAGGATGGAATTCAATCGTTGTTTGAAGCGGTTGGGTTGATGGTCGGGTTGTATAGATCTCATATTGTAATATATACTTCATTATCAGTGGAATGCAAACCTAGTTTCCGGCAAATATAATCAGTTAGCATACGAAATAGTTGTATATACAACTTAGAGCTCATTCTATCTCTTTCTTTCTCCGTATATCGCCTCGATTCTTTTTGATTCTGACTTTTGACCATTCAAAAATAACTGATATTATTTTTGAAGAACCCTTTTCCAGTGGGAGAGATTTTGTGAAAAAATATGAGGAGATAGCGAAATACCTTGAAAAGCTCATTCTAACTGAGAAGATAAAGATAGGTGAGAAGCTTCCATCCGAAAATGAAATATCTCAGCAGTTTAACGTTACGCGTATGACCGTTCGGAGAGCTTTGCTTGAGCTTGAAAAGAAAGGATTGATTTTCAAAATCCATGGTCTTGGAACCTTTGTCAGTACGGATGATATGCTCACAACAAGAAAAATAGGGGTTCTCGCACGAAGTCCTGCCATAGTCTTCGGGATAGTCAAAACATGTACGGCCCTCAAGATCAAATGCTTTGTGGAAGACACGGGAGATAACGTTACCAACGAGATCAGGAGTTTAAAGCATTTGCTGGAGCTCAAGATAGATGGATTGATTATGGAACCACGCTTGTTCACTGTGGAGGATCACATTTTCGAGAAACTGGTAGAAAAGGCTTTTCCCTTGGTTTTTGTTGACAGACTGCTGGATAAATACAAAGATGTCACAACAGTACTTTCTGACAACTTTCAAGGTGCCAACCTTCTCGCAAAACACATGGAAGAAGTTCACGGAACTAAGAATCCCCTTTTCGTTACCTTTGAGAATGTTGGCATATCCAGTGTTAAGGAGAGATACGAAGGCATCTGTAAACAGTTTGGTAGACAGATACGAGTTCTTGAATTGCCCCAAATTAGAAGCGACTTTGAGCCACTGTTAAAAGCCATTAAGCAGGAGAACACCGACACAATATTCTTCTGTAATGATTCACTGGCAATACGTGGGTTGACTTATCTTTTGCGAAATGGTTTGAAAATACCAGAGGATATCAAAATAGTTGGATTCGACGACGATGCTACCTCTGCGTTAACTGTGCCAGAACTGACAACTGTCAAGCAGGATTTGGAGCAGATTGGCAGCCTTGCCGTTCTGGCCATGATCAAACTGATGAGAGATGAACAAATGGAAAAAATAATACGCACAAGAACAGAACTCGTCATTAGAAAATCTTGCGGATGCAACTCATAGGAGTGATGGTTGTGGCTTACAGACGAAGAGAAATGGAAGTCTCACATCTCAAAAGGGCTCTCTTTGAACTCTTTTCATTCTCTGTGGTGAAACGAGAACCAATCAAAGGCTGGGTTTGTGATGGTAGAGAAATCCAGTTACCGTACAGTTGGTCAGAAAAGGAATTGACAGTTTTTGAATGCGATATCTGCTTGTGTCCAAACCGAACTGATCAAGAAGCGTACCTGGATGTTTGGTTTGGTGGAGAAACTTTACTGAAAGTTGACGGCAAATCCTACGGCGAGGTGAACGAATATCACAGGCAGATTGACCTGACACCATTCTGTGACGGAAAAATTCATCGATTAACGGCGATAACAGTACCGCGAGGCCTGTTTGGAACCAGAGAGGACGCTGTTTTCAGGCATTCATATCTGGTGATTTACAACAAAAAAATAAGGCAAATACTCGCCTTTGTTTCAAATGTCATCGCGGTCATTGAGGAGACAGAAAACGAAGGGTTAGCAAATTACCTGATAGATGTTACAAACGACTTCCTGCAGCGGGTAGATTTTCCAAGGGACATTGACACGTACAAAGGTGGGCTTTTCGACAATGTGACTGCAAAAGAAGTCAGAACCGTCTGGAGACCTGTCGAGATCGTTCCAAGCGAAGGAATGTACTGTGATGAACTGTTTCGTTCAGTCTTTAAAGAGTTCGAAAGATTTAAAGAAAAAATCAAGAAAGCTCCTTTCTCAAAAGATGGTACAGTTTGTGTCGTAGGGCATTCCCACATAGATTACGCCTGGTTATGGCCTGTTGAGGAAACAAAAAGAAAGGTGGTCAGAACCTTTGCAAATGCGGTTTCGCTGGCAAAAAAATATGGTTATTTCATTTACAGTCAATCTTCTGCCCAGATGTATCAAGATGTAAAAGAAGTTGATCCAGAACTGTTTGAAGAGATTAAGAAACTTATTCAAGAAGGCAGATGGGAACCTGCAGGTGGAATGTGGATCGAATCGGATTGCAGACTTATCTGTATCGAATCGTTGATAAGACAGTTTTATTACGGCCAAAAATTTTTCGAGAAAGAATTTGGAAAGCATTCGAATTTTTGCTGGCTGCCGGACGTTTTTGGGTTCAGCTGGGTGTTACCGCAGATACTTTTGAAATCTGGGATAAAGTACTTTGTGACAACAAAACTTAGCTGGAATGAATCCAACGAATTTCCATATGACCTCTGTTTGTGGCGTGGAATAGATGGCAGCGAGGTTGTGTACTACAGTTTTAAGAACGAAGATGGCGGATACAACGGGAACATCAGCGCAAGATCAATACTCAGCTCGTGGAAGAATTTTAGACAAAAGGAGCTTTCAAACAGGATATTGATCTCGGTAGGTTATGGGGATGGCGGCGGAGGTCCGACCGAAGAAATGTGTGAAAATTATGTTCATCTCAACGAAATCCCAGGGATTCCAAACGTTGAGTTTTCAACGATATCGGATTTTCTAAGCTCTCTGAAATTTGAGAATATCAAACTCCCCGTTTGGAATGATGAGCTTTACTTGGAATTGCACCGTGGTACTTTAACCTCTCAGTCAAGAACGAAGCGACTTCACAAACAAGCGGAGGATTCTCTCAGAAAAACAGAAATTATCAATGCCCTGTGTGGAACAGATTTTCAAGAGAAAATCGATGAGCTGTGGAAAATCCTTTTGAAAAACCAGTTTCACGACATACTTCCCGGGTCTTCCATTCGCGAAGTCTATGAAACAACGGAAAAGGAATTAGAGAAGATTATTGAGGAATGTGAAAAGATTGTTCGAAACACCATGAAAGATTTCCCTGGCAAGTTAAGTGCATTCAATCCGTCGAGCTATGAGCAAAGGCTGGTTTTTGAGCTCGATGAAAACGTTGAGATAAAAGGCTTCAGAAAGCTTAGAACGTACGATGGAAAATACCTCTACTACTCCAACGGCACAATTCAACCACTTGAGGTTGTGCTGCTTGATATCGAAGGTGTAGGACATGAAGAACTTGTTACACCGAAGGATATGCTGAATCCAGATCTATCCTTTGAGTCAAAAAACATGAAATTCGTCGTAAACAATGATGGAAGCTTCAACATCTATCACAAGGGTATAGGAAGATGGTTTTTCAAAAACTTGGGGGGTAACAAACTCGTCGTTGCAAAGGATGTACCATATTATTACGATAACTGGGAGATAGACATTAACCATGAAAGGCATTTCTTTAAACCCGTGGTTGAGTCGATAAAACTTGTTGAAGACAACGATCTACGAAAAGTTGTGGAAGTAGTTTACAGATACGACAGATCAAAAATTATTCAGCATTACATCTTCTGGCTAAACGAAGAATTTGTCCAGATAAAAACCAGAGCCGACTGGGTGGAAAAAAGAGTTTTGTTGAAGGCGCTCTTCGAAACTGATATAAAGAGCAGATACGCAAAATACGATCTGGATTGTGGCTATATCGAACGTTCAACAACAAGTAACACATCCTTTGAAAAAGCAAGATTTGAGGTGCATGCACATCGATGGGTAGATCTCTCACAGTACGACTACGGTGTATCGGTGATAAACGATGGTAAGTATGGTCATTCTGTCAGGGATGGAAGAGTATCAATGACACTGATAAAAGCCGGAACTTACCCAGATTTCTATGCCGATGTCGGAGTCCATGAGTTTTCTTACGTCGTTTATCCTCATCTGAAGCCTGACATAGCTGACGTCGTGAAATTCGCGGATAGATACAATAAGCCCGTGCAGATTTACCACGGCATTTTCAACCCTAAATGTAAGTTCGAACTTTCCAAGGAGTCTTCGAAACTCTTGTCGCTGAGAAAAGTAGGAGAGAGTTACTATCTGAGGTTCGGTGAGACTGTGGGAAGATATGAGAAAGTAAGGATAAAGTGTAATCATACTATCCAAAAGGCGTACGTAACCAACCTTCTAGATGAGGTTATAGAGGGGATAGAATGTGAGAGCGATAAGAGTATATCGTTTGAATTATCCCCATTTGAAATAAAAACCCTCAGAATTGACGTTGGTTGACCTTTAATAAATCCTTTTGATACGTGAAAACGCCGAGAATCTAAAATTTAACATAAAAACTGTAGATTACTGGATTGATGGGTTCAAAGCATCTTGCTGGGCTCTGCGAGAAGACAAATCAGGTTCTTGAGCTCTACAAAAAATTGGACGATCAAATCCAGCGAATCAGGTGCAACCTCCCATCATGTCCGTACGGTTGCAGGGATTGTTGTACAGTTGCTTCGAAGAACATAGAAGCAACTATTCTCGAATTTTTCCCGTTAGCACTGAACTGGTATTCTGAGGGCATTCTTGATGAGAAGTACGAGAAATTGAAGAACATAACCCAGGATGAACCATGTGCTTTACTCGAGTCCGACCCGTCTATCCTACCCCATGGCGGCTGTACGGTTTACGAGTACCGCCCACTTGTGTGTAGAATATTTGGTTCAAGCAGTTTGATTAGGAAAAACAGAATTGACTTTCTTGCTTGCAAAAAACTGAAGGTACAAAACGTAAACCCAGCTGTCCTGCCACTTGCCAGTGACCTGCACGATGAGCTTGTGGCAATAGATCCTTATCTCGCCGCAAAGAAATATCCCATAAACGAGGCACTGAAGAAAGCCGTTGAGTATGTCCTGAACTACGATTACTTTTTGAGGTTCCTCAAGGATGCATGACGCAGAAGCTGCGGTGCTAAAATTGTTTTGAGTAAGTCCTGAGAGGAGGAATTAGGATGGTCTTGTTCAAGAAAGCCGGCGAGCACAACACCGAGGAGACACTTCGACTGGCGATCGAAGAGGCAAAAAACTTTGGTCGCAAACTTTTGATTTCTTCCACAAGAGGAGAGAGTGCAAAGAAAGCTTTGGAAATGATTCCAGATGATTTTCAGCTAATCGTCGTAACTCACCATATGGGATTCAAAGAAGTTGATCGTCAAGAGTTCTCTGAAGAAGTCAAAGAGCTGCTCCTTCAAAAGGGTCACAAAATTCTAACAGGTACGCATGTTTTGTCCGGAATCGAAAGAGCCTTCAGACGAGAGTATCAGGGCATACATATAGCTGAGATCGTCGCCAGCACTCTCAGATTGTTTTCACAGGGCGTAAAAGTTTCCGTTGAAATAGCTTTGATGGCTGCCGACGCCGGCTTGGTTAAATGTTCGGAATGGATTGTGACGTGCGCCGGCACTTCCAAAGGACTGGATACCTGTGTTGTTCTCAAGCCTGCGAACACATCAAGGATGCTGGAACTGAGAATTGGAAAAATAGTATGTATGCCTTCGGAGTGTCCGAATCCTTGAGAAAGAACCGCCGGTCGAACCGGCGGATTTTACTCAGGCTTCTTTTGCTTGGACAGTTTAATTGCTATATAATTTTCGTTCTTGTGCATTATCGCGTATCTTTGACCCTTCTCCTTGACTAAGATCTCGACAAGTTCATAACCTTCCTTGATTTTCTTCTCAATCTTCTTCCGATCAGATTCAGTGAACTCCACGCGGTTCATCCCCCAAAGAAGAATTCTTTTGGTCTCGTGTAGCAAAGGCTTTTGCAAAGTTCGAACGCTTCTGGCTCTGGAATCTGTCCTCTTTCAACCATGTTTCCGACGACGTCGCACAGGATTCGTCTGAACATTTCCGTTCTTGAACCGTAGGACATCAACTTTCTTGAGTCGGTGACCATTCCAACGAGGTTGCTTAGAAGATCGACTGATGCAATGTATTCGAGTTGCGTTCTCATGCCGTATGGGCTGTCATTGAACCACCATGGCGCCCCGAGAAAGACGTTCTCGAAAGCCCTCGCCACTGTCGCAAGTACAGGTAAATAACCTGGATCGAGACAATAGAGAACCATTTTCAACCTTCCATCAAAATGGTTGAAAAACTCTTTCATACCATCTGGAATGTTGAGAGGGCCAGAAACAATGTCACCACCACTGTCAGGTCCAAGCGATCTGTACAGCTTTTCTCGATAATCCCTCAACGCGCCAATGTGAAGCTGCATTGTCCAACCTTTCTCGACATTCATTTCTCCAAAATGATACATCATGTAACCAAGAAACTTCGAAGCATCGTTCTCAGTTGCAGTTCCACTTAGGGCTTTGGAAAAAATTTCCTCTGCTTCCTGCTTGGGGATGTACTTGAAATTAGGCTCAAGTATTGCATGGTCGGTGCATCTACATCCTACCTCGGCGAAGTAATTGTGGGTCATTTTCAGAGCCTCAACAAAACTATCGAGGTTCGAAATGGACATGTTAGTTCTTTCTTCAAGTTTCTTCAAATAACTCTTCCACTCCGGTCTGTTGATTTTGCAACTTTTGTCTGGTCTCCACGTTGGCAAAATTTTCACAGATTCGAACTCCTGACTGAGTTTCTTATGATATTCAAGACTGTCCACAGGATCATCTGTTGTGCACATTATCTCAACGTTCATATCCGTCAGCAACTTGCGTGGTTTCATGTGATCGGCTTTTAACAATTCCTTGGTTTTGTTCCAGATGATCTCGGCCGTCTCTCTTCGAATGATTTCCCGGATGCTGAACCTTCTTACTAGATCAAGGTGAATCCATTCGTAGGTCGGATTTCCCACAAACCTTGGAAAAACACTTGCGAGTGCAAGCCACTTTTCGTAGTTTGTTGCTTTGCCTGTGATCTTTTCCTCCTCAACACCACTACGCCTCATAAGCTCCCAAACGTAGTGATCGGTTGCAGCTTCAACTTCCCATATGTCCTTCCAGCCTTTGTTTTCATAGATTTCTTTGACATCTCCGTGATTGTGCGCATCGACGATCGGAAGATCCTGTACTGATCCGTACAACACAAAGGCAAAATCACTTGAAAGCAGGTACCTTTCACCGAGGAATTTCACACTCATACCTCCTTTGTGTACACCTTTTCGACGTGCGGACAGGTCATTGCCCGCAAGAGTGCAGCGTAAGTTAAACGAAAAGCAACGAAATCACCAAGAGCAAGATTCCCACCATACTCGGTTATGTCGATCAGCGTGTGATCACTTGATGCATGAATGACTTCAATACCTGATTCTATGGGTATCAATTGCTTTGGAACCGTGTCTTGTTCACCAAGTGCTAAAATTGCTCTTTTTCTTAGCCCTTTATCGATGAACTGAGGCTTTCTCCCAAAAGCGTCGTATCCTATCTGCCCTTCCGGTATCGATGGTTTGGTCCTTATTTCGATGATCTCCGCTTTTAGAAGAACCGTGTCTTGATTGAGCCAGCTTATGGTTCTGTCGTTTGTCACATCGGTACCAAGAATTATGGCTTCCCCAATTCTAAGCTGGTTGATTCCCTCCGGTAAACCCCCATCCTCAAGAACTTTCAAGGTCGCAGTTGCCCCACCTGAAATTATGGAAATATCTATACCCTTCCTCGATAGCTCTTCCTTTATGAAAAGTAATTTGGATAACGTTTCCCTTGTAGGGATCACTCCGCCGTAACAGCCAAGATTTGTGCCTATTCCCACTATTTGCGATTTTCGACAAAATCTTGCAGCCTGAAGAATTTCGGCAGTTGCCTCCTTGTACCACACCCCTTCACGCAGGTCACCAACGTCAACCATGTAAATCAATTTTGGCGATCTTGAAAGCTCTTGTGATACTTCCTCAATCCATTGCACAGTCTGTAATTCGGACACGAGTATGTATTCACAGTATGAAACTATCTTCTCAAGTTCGCTTTTTGGCGGAATCCGGATCATCATAAATGGACCATCTATGCCGTTTTCGAGCATCCTTTCAATGTTTTGAACTCTGGACTCTGCAAGAATTTTTATTCCACCATCTTTCAAAGCCTGCGCGATCCTTGGATCACCAAGACTGACCTTTGATACTCCAACGACTTCAACACCGTGCGATTTGCAAAGTGAAAGAATTCTTTTGGCATTTTCGGTTATTTTTGACAATTTTATTTCGAGAACCGGCATACGAACAACCTCCATGTAAAATCAGCTGTCCAAGTTGACATACACACGTGGCACACGACTACTTATCCTGCAGACAACTTCATAATTTGTCGTTCCCACAAGCTCTGCAATCCTTTCAACTGTTATTCTCTCATCCTTTTGTTCTCCAATGAGTACCACCTCATCTCCAACCGAGACACTCTCCAAATGGGTTACATCAACGAGAAATTGATCCATGCAAACTGTTCCAACTACCCTACACCGTGAACCTTGGATCAGCACTTCGCCACGGTTGGATAAGTTTCTCCAATAACCATCGGCATAGCCGACAGGTACGGTCGCCACTTTCATGTCGTGTGGAGCGATAAATGTTCTTCCATAACTTAAGCTCTCGCCTTTCTTAATCCACTTTACATGGGATACGATTGTCTTCCAGCTCAACACCGGCTTGAGTTGTTCAACGTATTTGTCTTTGAGTGGTTGCAAGCCATAACTTGCTATACCTATTCGTACGTAGTCAAAATGTTTATCTCTAATGGTTATGGCTCCCGAACTGTTACACACGTGTTTTATCGGAACGCGTGGACAAGACTTAAGAAATCTCTCAACCTGCTTTTCGGTAAACTCTCTGCTTTCCAGTCTCAAATCATCAGCAACCGACAAATGCGTGTAGGCACCTTCGACTGTGAAACCAAGTTTTCTTGCTTTCTCGTAGAATTCTTTAGTTTCTTCAGGCTGGACGCCGATTCGTCTCATTCCAGTGTCGATCTTTAAATGTGCTTTCGGTCTGTACGCGAGATCTTTGTATTTTTCCAGTTGTTGAAAACTATAGAGCGTGATCGTGATCCTCTTCTCTTCGGCTAAATAAATCATATCTGGTGATACATAGTTCAAGACTAAAATGTCCGATTCGATTCCGCTGTTTCTAAGTTCAACTGCTTCCTCCAAAAATGCAGCAGCGAAGAAATCAAAACCAGCTCTTTCAGCAGCTTTTGCGAGTACAACTGCTCCATGACCATAGGCGTTAGCTTTTACCACTGGCATCACTTTTGAAGGAGCGCAGCTTGTTCTGAAAAACTCAAGGTTGTCGACATAGTTTCTAACGTCAACCGAAACATAGGTGCCTCTACTTTTCACGCCACCAACTCACCCCAACCAAACGGCTTCAGATGTACGATGAGAACTTAATCAATCTCATCCTTCATACCAATTTCATTGAGGATTATGAAGTCCTTATTTCTCCACTCCTTTTTCACCTTAACGTGAAGATCAAGATAAACCTTCTGTCCAACAATTTGTTCTATTTCGACTCGGGCTAAAGTACCAATCTGCTTTATCATTGAGCCGTTCTTGCCTATGAGAATCCCTTTCTGAGAATCTCGCTCGACGTAGATTGTAGCAGCTACGTAAAGTACCCCATTTTCTCGCTCTTCCACCTTATCGACTAAAACGGCTACGCAGTGTGGGACTTCTTCACGTGTAAGCAGCAATATTTTCTCGCGAATGACCTCAGCCATTTGAAATGAAAGAGGTCTATCGGTAATCATGTCTTCCGGGAAATACCGCGGACCTTCGGGAAGCATCTGCTTTATGGCATCCAAGAGTTCACTTAAGCCTACTCCTTTCACGGCACTGGTGTAGAATACTTTCTCAACAGCGAGTTTTTCCTGAGCTACTTTTGATATTCTTTCATAATTTTCGGCAACATCTATTTTGTTGATAACCAAGAAGATCTTGGTGTCCACCTGCCTGAGAATCTTACAGATTCTCTCCTCAGGCTCCCCAAAACCACGCGTGGCATCTAAAACGAACAATATCAAATCGACTTGTTTCAAAGCCTGTAACGCAGATCGAACCATCACTTCCCCAAGCCTATGCAGCGGTTCGTGGATACCAGGTGTATCAACAAAGACTATCTGGCTGTCGGCGTCATTGTATATACATCTGATCGTGTTTCTTGTCGTTTGTGGCTTTTCAGATACTATCAGAGCCTTTCTTCCCAAGAAAGAATTGATTAAGCTCGATTTTCCGACGTTTGGTCTACCGACCAGTGTTACAAAGCCAGACTTCAACCTTGCTCACCTCTCAGTTTGAACGCATGTGGTAAGAGATTCTCAACGGTCGTTACATAGACCTTGCCCGACGTGTTAGCCAGAATCACCTCGAAATTTCCAAACTCTGCCATCACTTGTCGACACGCCCCACAAGGACTGACTGGATCTGGGGTATTGGCTATTACAACCATTTTACTGAAATCCTTTTCTCCATTTGCCACGGCTGAAAAAATTGCAACGCGCTCCGCACAAACAGTCAAACCGTAAGAGCTGTTCTCAATGTTACATCCCCCGTAGATCTTACCTGATTTTGTGACCAGAACGGCGCCAACTTTGAAGTTCGAGTACGGCGCATACGCTCTCTGCATCATTTGCCTTGCAATCTCAATTAGTTTTTCACTCTCCATCATCTTCATTCTCCTTTATGCTGATTAAAACCCTTTCTATTCTGTTCTTCGTTGCTGCAACGATTTTGAAATGGTACCTGCCCAACGCCATTTCCTCGCCAACCGAGGGGATGCGCTGGAAAAACTCAAGCAGGAAACCGGCAATTGTCTCATGCTCTGTTTCCGGGAACTCGATATCCAGTTCTCTTTCTAAATCGTTGATAGGCGCAGTTCCTTTCACTAGATATGTGTTCTCAGAGATTTTCTTGATGATGTTTGTTTCATCGTAATCGTACTCATCCATTATTTCACCAATGAGTTCTTCAAGAACATCTTCCAGCGTCACAATACCCGCCGTACCACCAAATTCATCAACCACAATCGCGAGATGGACTTTCTTTTCTTTGAAAACTTTCAACAGAGTGCTCACTTTCATCGTTTCGGGAACAAAGATCGGTTCTCGCACAATTTCCTTGACTTTTTTGCTGGCTAAATTTCCTTCGCCAGATTTGGCGAGAATTCCAACAACGTCCTTCACATAACAGACGCCGACGATGTTGTCTATGTCCTCTTTGTACACGGGAATCCTGGAGTACCCTTCCTTTTCTACAAGCTCCATCAATTCTTGCAATGATGCATCTTCCTCAATTGCAACCACATCTACCCTTTGTGTCATTATTTCCTTGATGGTTGTTTCACTCAGTTCAAAGGTTCTTTCCACAATCATTCCTTCCTGTCGACCAATTGTGCCATCCTCTTTGCCTATGTTGACGGCAACAACTATGTCGTCACTTGTTATAAACGGCGCACTTTCCATGGCTTGACCACCAATGAGTTTCACCAGTTTATTGCTTATCAACAGCAATACTTTCGTAATGGGTGAAAGCATTTTCTCAATAAGCGTTATTATCTTGGCGGATTTTTCATAAACCTTTTCGGCGTATTCCCTCGCGTATATTTTTGGAGTTATCTCACCGAAGATCAAAAGCACAATGGTCACAAGAACTGTTGATAGGAAAACAACTACTCCTTCACTGAGCCTTTGCATCAAGCGCATGAACAACACTGTCGCCAGAGAGGAAGCCAGCAAATTCACAAAATTGTTTGCAACCAAAATAGCGGTCAAAAGCCTGTTGACCTTGACGATCTTCTCCTTTTCATCCCTTTTCAAGAGTTTCAATTTGCTTACGGACGTCAAGGCTGTTTCGGAGGCGGAAAATAAAGCTGAGAGTATCAACAAGATAACTATCCCAACAAATCTGGACAATAATTCATAACCATTACTCAGCGGATCTTCCATTTCACACTCCCTCCTCAGTAATGGTACTTTTCCCCGTTGATTATCTTAAACGAGCGGAGCAACTGTTCCAACAGCACTACAACAGCAAGTTGATGCGTAAAGGTCAATTTGGAAAGGCAAAGCACCTCATCTGCGCGTTTTCTCACCAACTCACTAACGCCAAATGGACCCCCGATGATGAAGACCAAATCTTTTGACTGCGATAACAACTTTTCCACATGATTTGCTAGACCGATCGAATCGTATTCTCTGCCGGCTCGATCAAGCAGGATTACATATTCATCCGTCAAGTGGCTGAGAAGCTGTTGTGCCTCCTGATCAAGCAGTCGTTCATTTCGCTCTGGCTGGAAATATGTGGCTCCCTTAATCTGAACAACCTCGATTTTAGAATATTTTTGTAGCATCCTTAGATACTCTTCGACGGCAACTGATGCAAAGCCTTTTAATTTTCCTATGACGTACACACTAATTTTCAAAGATTTGTCCCCTTTTCAGAACAACATTTGGTTGGATCCCGACAAGGTACATAGTTGTTTCCAAATCAGCGTCGTTGTACAACAACAAATCGGCATCTTTACCAGGTTCAATTGTCCCGATGCTATCGGCCAGATCAAGTAAAGCTGCTGAATTCAAAGTGAAAGCCGTAAGAACCTCGTATGGGTTCATCTTTAAATACCTCACAGCAAGGTTCATAACAAGAGAGGGTTCGAGTACGGGACTGGAGCCTGGATTAAAATCACTTGCAAGAGCTACAAGCCCATTGCTGTCTATCAATTGTCGTGCCAGAGCGTAATTCTCGTTCAGATAATAGCTGGTAGCTGGCATTAACACTGCGAAAGTCTCACTTTCTGAGAGCAACTTGATATCTTCTTCATTTATCTTTAGCACATGCTCAACATACCTTGCTCCGAATTGGACTGCAAGTTGTGTTGCACCTGTTCTTTGGATTTCGTCGGCATGAACACGCAATTTATACCCTAATCGTTTAGCTTCAAACAGTAGTTTCTCTGTTTGCTTCAAATCAAAAGCACCTATGTCACAAAATACATCAAAAAATTCACAGTGAGCTCGAAATTGCTCAAGCATCTTCAAAACTTCTTCAACGTATTGGCTGGGTGTCTTGTCCTTAGGCACAGCGTGGGCCCCCATAAATGTTGGGACGATGGTCATCGGGGTTATCTTGCTCAGGATCTCAAGCGCTCGAAGTTGCTTCCATTCGTTGGTCTCATCCAAGCCGTAGCCCGTTTTTCCTTCGATCGTCGTAACACCCTTCCTCAAGTATTTCATAACCCAATTGATGTTGAATCTAACGATCTCTGCTAGATCGGTATTTCTCAATTTTTCAACGCTTTCGTGAATCCCTCCACCGGAGGAATGAATGGTCAGATAGCTCAATCCCGCAACTCTCCTGAGAAAATCCATTTCTCTAAAACCGTAGAATGGGATATGCGTATGACAATCCACAAAACCCGGAAGAACTAAATCAGCTAAAATGTAGCGCTGTGCTGCGGGTTTTTCCTTTGTCAAATCCCTTATCTTGCCATTCTCAATTGTTAAATAGATATCCTCGTACTTTTCTATCTTACCGAGTTCTCGACCCCTTCTTGGCTGATTGCCTATTGCTGTGTAAAGTCTTCTAGCGAAAATGGCCAGCTGGCTCATTTCGGTTTTTCAGCCTCCTCTTTTGTCAAAATCTGCAACAAGCGGTTTTCTATAACTCTCTCAACGCTGAAGTCATCGAGCTGCAAGTAGAATTGCGCAACATCTATCATTGACTGCAAAGGTACCATACCTATTATCTCTGTTCCAACCACTGGTACTCCATACCTCGCCGCTTCTCTTTTGATTGTTTCGAGTACTCTGTACAACGGGCTTTTCTTGTAGTTCGTCATGTTCATCGATACCTGCACAATTCCTTTCTCCTTCAAATCCACCGCTATAGCTTTCACATACCTGTACCCACCACTTATGTGTCTCACCGCTTTCGCTATCTTCTCAGCTATATCTATCCTGTTCGTCCCCAAGTTCACGTTGAAGGCTATCAAATACTCCCTTGCACCTACCGCAACTACTCCTGCTGTCGGATGTACTTCTCTTGGACCAAAATCTGGTTTCCACATTGGATCTTTTATCTTTTCAAAAAAACCTTCAAATTCGCCCTTGCGTATGTCCGCCAAGTTTTCTCTGTGCGGCGCCGTGGCAGATCGCTCGTACAAATACACAGGTATTTTCAACTCCTCCCCTATCCTCTTTCCAAGCTTTTTCGATAATTCCACACATTCTTCCATCGTAACTCCGACAACGGGAACAAAGGGTATTACATCAGTTGCCCCCATCCTTGGATGTTCTCCTTTGTGGTTGCGAAGATCTATCAGTTCCATCGCTTTCTTAGTCATGTCAAAAAGTGTTTCAACCATCACATCTGGATCCCCAACCAGTGTAACCACTGAACGATTGTGATCGTGATCCATCGACCAATCGAGAATCCAAACTCTTCTTCTTTTTTCAGCTTCCGCTATTATCTCCCTCACTATTTCTTCTCTTCTTCCTTCGCTGAAATTTGGTACCGATTCCACTATCCTCACAAGGTGCACCTCCTTTGTGATGCTTTCAGTGAACATTATAGCACTTCACCCATAGCTGGTTTCGGTCTGTCTTGATACTTGCATTTGTCGCCCAAGATGGTTTATAATGGTTATGACCAGAATTATGGTCAGGAGGTTTAGGATGCCCAGAAGAGAACTGGAATTCTTCAGTGTGGCACAAGCAAAGGCCAACTTGTCACATATTCTTTCTCTCACAAAAAGCAAAGACATTGTGATAACAAAAAACGGTCAACCTGAAGCTGTTTTGATCAACTACGAAAGGTTCAAGAGGATGAACAAGTTCATGGATGATCTATATGAGCTTTATTTGCTCGAAGTTGGTGATCCATCGCAATTTGGTAAGGTAAACCAAGATGATATGATTCAAGAAGACGTTGAGGAGGTGTAGGAATGGCACAGGTGGATTTGGAAAACGTGACAAAGGTTTACGACAACAAGGTCGTAGCAGTAAAGGAAGCAACTTTTACGGTCAACGACAAGGAATTCTGCGTTTTGCTTGGTCCCTCTGGCTGTGGAAAAACAACCACCCTGAGAATGATCGCAGGTCTTGAGGAAATCACCTCAGGAATAATCAAGATCGATGGCAAGGTAGTCAACGATGTTGAACCAAAGGATCGAGATATCGCAATGGTTTTCCAGAATTATGCTCTTTATCCTCACATGACCGTCTATGAAAATATGGCTTTTGGCTTGAAACTCAGAAAGTTTCCAAAGGCTGAAATCGACAAAAGAGTGAAAGAAGCTGCGAGAATACTCGGGATCGAGGAACTTTTGGACAGAAAACCAAGACAGCTTTCCGGTGGTCAAAGACAGCGCGTTGCCGTTGGTAGAGCCATCGTGAGAAACCCGAAGGTTTTCCTTTTCGACGAGCCTCTTTCCAACTTGGACGCCAAACTCAGGGTTCAGATGAGAAGTGAATTGAAAAAGTTGCATCACAGACTAGGAGCTACGATAGTTTATGTTACCCATGACCAAGTTGAAGCTATGACAATGGCCGACAAGATAGTCATCATGAAGGACGGAGTGATACAGCAGATAGGCACTCCTTTCGAGGTTTACAACAAGCCAAAGAACATGTTTGTTGCTGGATTCATAGGTAGTCCTGCTATGAACTTTGTGAATGCCACAATTGTCGCAAAGAGTGGAGGAATTTGGATAAAAACCAATGGCTTTGAGGTCAAGGTTGTCAAAGAACACGAACCACTTCTCGAAAAGTGGATAGACAAGGAAGTCATATTCGGCATCCGCCCAGAAAACATTTTTGACAAATTCTTTGCACTTGCGCCACAACCTGAAAACACAATAAGTGGTTTTGTTGACGTTGTTGAACCACTTGGAAGTGAGACTTTGCTGCATGTTACATGTGGCGAGGACAGCCTTGTGGCTCGTGTTGATCCAAGAACAAAAGCGCAAGAAGGAGAGAAAATAGATTTGGTCTTTGATATGAACAGAATCCACGTGTTCGATAAAGATACACAAGAAGCGATTATCTAAGTTTAACCATAACAGAAGGGGGCTTAAAAGCCCCTTTTCTTTTGGTATGATATAACTTGTTGAGACAGTTGATCTTGTTCAGGGGAGAATGTACGTTGTTGTTCAAGCTATTGAGAGCCAAGCAATGGATCAAGAATTTGTTCGTCTTTGTACCTCTTGTGTTTGCTGAGAGGCTTTTTGAATGGAAGACTTTTTCGACAAGTGTTTTGGGATTTTTTTCTTTTTGCTTGATGACGAGCGCTGTTTACATACTAAACGACATCAAAGATGCACCTTTTGACAAACTGAACCCAAAGAAAAGGAATAGACCTATTGCATCAGATATGATTAAAAAAGAAGTGGCGTTGGTTATCTCTATCTTGTTACTTTTTCTCTCTTTGTTCTTAACTCTTTTGCTGGGTAATTTGAAAGGTCTATCATGTCTGCTGATCTATCTATTTATCAACGTATTCTACACATTCTCTGGAAAAAACCTTGTGCTGATAGATGTCTTCTGCATCTCCGCAGGTTTTGCCCTTCGTGTTCTCTACGGTAGTTACATCATAAATGTCTTGCCCTCCGGATGGCTTGTGGTCATGACGTTCTTTCTCGCCCTATTCCTTGGTTTTGGTAAAAGAAGAGGTGAGATCGTTCAATTACAGCACGATGCAGCGAATCATAGACAGGTTTTGCGATATTACAGTCTTAGTCTACTAGACATGATCATAGTTGCCACTGGTACGGTGACTATGATGATGTATGCGCTGTATACACTGGATCAAAGTGTGGCCCAAAGATTCGGCACAGATAAGTTGTACTTGACAATACCTTTTGTTGTTTATGGCATCTTCCGCTACATTCTTCTACTTCTTACAAATTCAGAGGGTGATCCGACCGAGATAGTCACTAAGGACAGAGGAATGATTTTCTCCATGATTTTGTGGATTACAAGCGTCCTGTTGATAATATACCTTGGGAGGTAAGATATTGTGATGAATTCTCTATTGCTTTTGTGTGCGACTGTAACCAATGCTCTTGCCAACGTTCTTGTGAAAATTGGATCCGAAAGGATGAAAGATATCAGGGGAGCGACCGCTTTTGTTGAAGCTTTCGTCAAGAACATCTACATTTGGGTAGGATTGTTGAGTTTCGCAATAGCTTTTGTGTTGTATGCGAAAGTTTTGACAAGCATGAAACTCAGTGTGGCTTACCCAGTAATGACCAGTGTCGGCTTTCTCATAGTCTCCATTGCCTCCAGCATTTTGTTCAAAGAGAATTTCTCGCCAATAAAAATACTCGGTATAGTTACTGTAGCCGCTGGCATATGGTTGATATCGATTTCATGAAGTGGTTTTGATGCCAAAGTCCAGAGTTGCCGTTCTAAAAAGCTCACCTGAAACCATTTTGGAGGACATAACAAAACTTTGTGAACTTGCCGAGATTGAGAAAGCTCTTGACAAAAATTCTGTCACCATACTTAAAGACAACATTTCATGGCATCTTCCAATGCCGTCTGCCAACACAACTCCTTGGCAACTCGAGGGTACGATACTTGCTCTCAAAAAGTTTGGATTTCAGAAGATTGTGGCAGTCGAAAACAACACTGTTGTCACCGACCCAAAAAGCGGCTCTGAAAAGAACAAACTTGTGAATGTCTATTCAAAGTACAACGTACCAATTGTATACAACTATGAACCAGAACAGGTGAAGTGGGTGAACTATCAACCAAAGTCAAGGCTAATGGCATTGCACAGAATCTTCCCGGAAGGAATTAAGATTCCCGACTACTTTGTTGGCAAGAACATTGTTCACCTGCCGACCATGAAGTGTCATATCTACACGACAACCACCGGTGCTATGAAAAACGCATTTGGAGGCCTGTTAACCACGAAAAGGCATTACGCACACAGTTGGATTCACGAGACTTTGGTGGATCTTTTGAAAATCCAAAAAGAAATCCACACAGGTATTTTTGCGATCATGGATGGTACCACTGCTGGAAACGGTCCAGGACCAAGAACACTAAAGCCCGTAAGAGCTGACTTAATACTTGCGAGCAGTGATCAAGTTGCAATAGACGCAGTTGCAGCGAAAATAATGGGATTTGACCCAATGGAAATTGACTACATACGGATCGCTGACAGCGAAGGACTGGGAAACGGCAGACTTGAGAACATAGAAATAGTAGGTTACGATATATCTTCGTTGAACTTCAGCTTTGAAGTCGGCGACAATTTGGCAAGCAAAGTTGGTGACTTCCTATGGTTTGGACCACTGAAGAGATTTCAAAAGCTGTTCTTTAGAACACCTTTGGATTATCTGTTTGTGTTTCCATCTGCTTTTTACCATGATTCGATCTGGTGGAAACTGAAAGGTAAAAAGGTCTTTAACAAATGGCTCAAAGAGAGCGATTGGGGAAAACTCTTTGAGAAATACTGAGTCATGGGGGTATATTATGAGAAAGAAAATATTCACATTAACGGTGATATTTGTTATCTCCGCGATCTCTGCTTTGATGAGCCTTTGGTTGAAATTTTGGAAGCGGCTTCTCGCTTCCCAAAAGTGGATTTTTATGTGACAGGCGATAAAACCAAAGCAGATCCA
>FWWM01006663.1_pt1 | contig 23966 bp, 25 predicted proteins | sample 2228351 | NCBI WGS metagenome assembly FWWM01 (sample SAMEA103939774, study PRJEB20133) | metagenome
CTTTGTGAGATTACTGCTTCCTGTGATGAAAAGATTCCTTCTTCAATCTGAGACTCGCTAAGTCTGAAGAGATAGAGCTTTGCATGATTGGGTTCATATGTTTTACGAATCTGAAGCCTTCGTTCTTTGATGAGATTTATAAAATACCTAACCTGCTCATAGAATTCCTTTGTGTCAAACTCATCGGAATTTAAAGATTTCCTTACTGACTGGAGGAATCTATAACATCTCTCCTCATCAGAAAGGTGACCATCTCTGTCAGCAAACTCAATGAGACCATAATTTGTCCTGTCCACACTGAGACCAACAAGCACTTTTATGAGGACATCAGGATTGTTTTTTAAGCCTTCATAGAGTTCACGGATACCAGAAAAATAGAAAAAGCCAACAAGGAACTTGAGCTCATCACTTTTTTTGATAAGTTCAATGAGCCGCCTTCTGAGATTTTCTGAACCACTATTCGTTATGAAGTTCTTTATTCCCTCTCTCATATCATCAAAAATGATATATAATCCAGTGTGTCTTTTCAAGGATATGTTGAATTTTGTTCCGTAAAAAATCAAAAAAGTTCAGTGTCCCCTCTTTTTGAACAGCCCTCTCAAATCGTTTATCTACTTTCCCTATTGCAGCACCTTTACTTCTCCTGTGTAAATCAAGCCTACTCCTATAGAATTCAACACCCTCTTGAATTGAACCTCAGCATCTGATTCTTTAGCTATGTATCTATCTATTTTGGGATAAAATTTCTGACCATGAGGCCAGAGGCTTTCATCTTTCTTTGCCTGAGTCGTCTTCTTGATATGCCGAGTCATCGCTGTCCAAGATATTCTAAAATGTTAATCTTTATTTTGGACAGATGTGGTGCCGAGTATAAGAAAGCTCAATAATATATCCTGACGAATGGGGTGTAGCGGAAAAAACCTGTCTTCTTCTCGAAATCCACTACTTTGTTAAAGCCCTTTAGCTTTTTTATAACATCATCTGGCAAAACAAGAGGATGCCTCGTAAATATAACCACAAGGGCCATCTCCTTATGCAACCACTGTCGTGTCTGACTGTAATATTCAGGAGTTTTGTACTCCCATGTAAACCTCAATGGAGACAGTTTGATCTTCTCGTAAGGTAAAGAGGTATCTGTGTGCTGATAATAAATACTGCCTTTAAAATACAGGTCAAGGATAGGAACTGTTACCACCTGATTGAGAACTCGCTCTTTAGATGGAATGGTTATAACTTCTACGGCTTTTATATTTCTTGAATTCAGAAACTCACCTGCGTCCTTAAGATTTACAGGTGCCATCCTCTGAAGAAAAGGGAGATACGCAAAGAGGGCAATGATGATTGAGAAGACCACCGCTGTATAGGTAAAGAAACCCTTAACCCCCCTTTCCTTAAACTCCTCAAGGCCATATGATGCCATAAGGCCAAACATTGGAAAGGTTATAAGTGTATAGCGCGCCCTTCTTATCTGAAGAAAGAATATCAATAAAATTAGCCACGAGATTATCAGATACCTTGCATCTTTCTTCTTAATTGCTACATATATAGAATATATGGCACTAAATGTGATGAATGGGTGTATTTGATACAGGAAGGTTGATACAAAACTCTCACTCCATCCTTTAAGTGCCGGTTTCTGATAGTTGAAGAGGAGACTCAACTGTTCTTTGATGAAATCGAATTTAAAAAAGAATATAAAACCTGTAATTCCTACTGCAATTATGTATATCATTATTGTGCGTCTCAATATGATGTTTTTTGATAATTGCCTATAACCACATTCCTCCAGAAAAAAGATTAGAGAAATGACAGGCAGTATCGTCAGCATAAGCAGTGTTGAATACTTAGAGAGAATGGCGAAGACCATGGAAAAAGAAGCAGCACTTATCCATACCCCTCCATCCTTCAATGCCTTGATATAGGTGAATATACAAAGGGTCAAGAAGAACATGGCCGGGACATCAACGAGCATAAGTGGCACCTGTGTGAGAAGATAAGGCATCCCGAGCAAGAAAAGACCGCCATAAAAGCCTGTTTCTTTATCCCATAGAATCTTGCCTATCGAGTAAGTAAGCAGAACTGTGATTGAGAAAAGGGATGCTGTAAAGAGTTGAATGTATAATCTCGACTCTCCAAAAAATTTAAAGGTCAAACCATAGAAGAAAGGTATAAGCGGCATGTCGGTCCAGGCATCAATCCCCCTACCCCACTCTCTCAGAAAATATCCTGCCCCATGCAACTCAAGGTGCTTTGCCTGCGTGAAGTATCTTGAGACATCAACAATTATCTCTGGCTCGGAGGTAAGTGATAGAGAGGCTATATAAGAGGTTAAAAGGAGGAATAAAGCAGGAATGCGTTGAGGCAAAGAAGAAATTGATAACAGATAGGCTATTGCCAGCCCGGATACAAGGTATAAAATTATCCTGACTACATCTACATTTGTAAAAACCCATTGCCAGCTTGTAAGCCTGTTGTCATCAAGATATCTGAATGTATATTGTGTAAGAAAGACCAAAAGGGCAAGGATTGAGATTATAATGAAATGGTCAATAGACCGTCGGATATTACCTGACATTAATCAAAAACAATCCCTGCCCTTTTTTCTTACCAGGAAATCACTCTGTCATGGGAAAATATGTCATCAACAAGGGCATCATATGAATCAACCTTTGAAAGCTCCACCACCTTCACTTCATGATCCTTCTTCTGCTCCTCTATTATCCTTGTGGAGAGGTCTGTTGGGCCATCATTCAAGATATGCAATATCTTCATTGTATCCTCCTTATTCAGTGTTAATCTGTGCCTATTTCTGTGCTAACCTGTGTTTACAAAACGATCACCCTATCAGCCTCATGATTCATTGTTGCATTATCAAACTGACTTCCGCATGTTATCTTATCAGGTATTCCCTCCTTGGAGATACCAAGTTGCTGGGCATTATGGTCACAATATGCCATTCTCACACCTGATTCGTTACAGAGATTCAGAACTTCCTGATTGCTGAGAAGGTGTTCCCCTTCATCCATAATAAATATAATTACCTCATGCCCTTTGGATAGTGATGCCTTTGTGATACCCACCAGGTCTTTTGCATGCCTGTTGGTATTAACAAGGATTCCGAGCTTCATCCAAATTACCTCCTTTGCCCTATTTTTCTATAGGGTATTTTGATGGGTCAAGCCTATTGCCCCATTCACCCCATGACCCAACATAATTCCTGACCTTTGGATAGCCAAGGAGGTGTTTAAGTACAAAATATGTATGAGTTGCACGGATACCACCCTGGCAGTATGTTATAGCCTCCTTATCCTTTGTCACCCCTTTTGCCTCATACACTGTCTTCAAATCATTAACAGATTTAAAGGTCTCATCCTTATTGAGGTTTGTAGGATAAAAATTAAGATTGATAGAGCCTGGTATGCGGCCTGTCCTTTTATTGCCCATTGTATTTTGCCCTGTATATTCATCAGGAGCACGAGTATCTACTATCACAACACCTTCATTCTTTAGGTTCTTCAGTACATAATCAGCGTCAGCAAAGATTGACGGCTCTGGTGTAGCAGTATATTTTGTCGGACTTATCTTTGGAGGAGCACCTGACTCAATCTGCCGCTTCTCCTGTGTCCACTTTGCCATACCACCATTCAAATAACTAACCTTTTTATGCCCGAAATAATCCATAAGCCAGAAGGCAGTGGTGATAAAAGGATTTCCTCCACCTTCTCCATAAAGAATTACATGGGTATCGTTACTTATACCAAGTCTGCCCATTAATGCCTCAAATTCAGCCTTATTCGGTGGCGTGCTACCATCACCAAGAATCTTCATAAGACTGTTTAAACTCATGTACACAGAAGCCGGGATGTGACTCTTGCCAAATCTTGCCATGTCATCCTGTGCCATGCTTCCTACATATACTATACGACTATCAGGCTTTTTGAGATTCTCTGCAAGCCATTCTGTCTCAACAAGAGGCTGAACATTACTATTGGCAAGCACAACGTGTGAAAATAAAAAGATGGATAATAAGGTGGCCAGCATAAAAATACCTGCAAAGGCCTCTTTGTTAAATCTGGTCATAATGAACCTCCTTTCATCTTAATATTTATTATTAAAATCTCCATGTAATCCCGAATTCATAGGTGTCACCCTCAACAGTGGACTCCAGCCTCGCCATTGATGCAAGGGATGTCTCGGATATGGTCTCCTCAAAACCATGGGCATAACCAATATTGACGGTTATCCTCTCAGTTACATCATATCCTACACCAATGGCTACATGTTTTTCAATAATCAATGGGGCACCAAGGATTCGCAAGACCTCATAGTTTACTGTTGGAACGTTTTTGCCCTGAACCTCTGTTATACCAAGTGGATCAAAACCATCATGCACCTCAACAGGGTTTTTACCATAATTAAAGCCTGCCCTCAGGGCAAGCATTGGAATTGGTATCGTTGCTGAAAAATCTGCCTGAGAGGTCGAGATGGCTGCAGGATTTGCAAATAGTGCGGTAATAGCATCCTGAGGCGCTGCCACACCAACACCACCCATTGTCCTCGATACAGGACCAACACCTATCAGGTTATCACCATTCATTGCAAGGACAGGAGATGATAAAAGAAAGACGAGGCATAAGGCTAAAGAAATCTTAAATACCCTGTCCATTTTGCCTCCTTAATATTCTTTATTAGAAACTATAAACGCAACCGAGGCAATGTGTCAAGAATTTTTTATGGATATTGCGTTGTTCTCTATGGAGGTTCAACCTCCATAGTTTCTTACTATGAGTTTTCTTATCTCTTCTGCCATAAACAGAAAGATTGCGAATGGTATAAGAATAAGCCATATATTCATGGAGATGGGTGAGGTTGAAAATATTTTATTGCCCCATGGGTGATACACAATGAATAACTGGAGAATGAGTTCAAATGCAATCCCTACAAATATCAATTTATTAGAGAAGAATCCTATACTGAAGACAGATCCTCTAAATGAACGGCATGCAAAGACATTGGCAATCTGGGTGACTATTATAGCTGTAAGGCATGCAGTAGTTGCCTGCATGTAAAGGATATTATTTGATAAAAGATACTCTCCCCAAGTCCACCCTCCAAGTTTTAATACATAAAAGAATCCAAACAGGCCTGCTACAGCCTCAATAGGTCCAAGGAATAGATATGCACGACTTAAGAGCCTGAGGTTCAGGAGTCTTTCTTCAGGGTGTCGTGGCGGTTGTTTCATAAGTTCTTCAGTCGGTCTCTCTGCACCAAGGGCAAGTGCAGGGAGCATATCTGTACCGAGGTCAACAGCCAGTATCTGCATTATTGTAAGGGGAAGTGGAATCCTCAAAATCGCATAGGCAAGATAGGGTATAATCTCAGGGATATTTGATGAGAATATATAACTTACAAACTTTCTGATATTTTCATACACTGCCCTTCCTTCTTCAATTGCATTCACTATAGTGGCAAAATTATCATCAAGTAATATCATGTCAGCAGATTCCTTTGCCACATCTGTTCCAACAATGCCCATGGCAATCCCAATGTCTGCTTTCTTTAATGCTGGTGCATCGTTTACCCCATCACCTGTCACCGCAACCCTTTCACCCTCTTCTTTGAGAACGGTTACAACCCGCATTTTATGTTTTGGTGTCATCCTTGCAAATATCACCTCTTTCTCGGAGAGTTTCTCCCTGAGTTCGGCATCGCTCATCCTCATAAATTTATGGCCATCTATTACAACTGGATTCCCCTTCACAAGCCCTATCTCCCTCGCAATCGCAACCGCTGTCCTGCTTGCATCTCCAGTAATCATTATCACCTTTATCCCGGCCTCGTGGCATCTCTTAATCGCATCAGGAACCTCAGGACGTGGCGGGTCCTCAATCCCTATCAATCCGAGAAATGTCATGCTGGTTTCGAGTGACGAGTTACGAGGGGCGGGTGATATACCTTCAAATTCTTTATATGCAAAGGCAAGAACCCTCAAACCCTTATCCATCAGTGAGTGATAAGCGTTCATTATTTTTTCCTTTGTATCTTCAACAGCCATCTTCTCCCCGTTTATCGAGACATAACTGCATAAAGGCAGCACACTCTCAAGCGCACCTTTAGTGAAGGCTATAAATCCCTCCTTGCCCTCCCTTGAAAATGAGGAATCAAGGGGGATTTTGTAAAGAGTCGTCATCCTCTTTCTCTCGGAGTCGAATGGTATCCCGGATATTCTTTCAGTAGTTATATCACCAATGGCTTCGCGTGCGTATTTAAGGAGCGCTGTTTCCGTAGGGTCTCCCTTATATTGTCCTTCAATATACTTTGCGTTGTTGCAGAGGTATGATGCCTTCATTAGCCATTCAAAAGAATCCAGTTCCTCCACCTCCTCCTTTGTAAAGGGTGGTGAAAGGCAGACTTTCCCGCGGTCAACCGTCCATACCTCTTTAACCTCCATCCTGTTCTGTGTGAGTGTTCCTGTTTTATCCGTACAGATAACCGTCACAGAACCGAGTGTCTCAACAGATGTTAATGTCTTTATAAGGGCATTCTTCTTTGCCATCCTCTGACTCCCCATCGCAAGTGATAATGTAACTGTAGGAAGAAGCCCTTCAGGAACATTTGCAACGATTATACCTACTGCAAATAAAAAGTTTTCCCAGAATCCCCTGCCGATAATATGTCCGATTAGAAAAAAGAGTATACCCATTAGAGTGGCTATAAATGCAATGACCCTCGTTGCCTTAATAATCTCTTTCTGGAGGGGACTTAAACCTACCTCAACCGCACCTGTCAGATGTGCAATCCTACCAAATTCTGTCCTCATCCCTGTTGCAAAGACAACAGCCTTACCAGAACCACTGACAGCAGTTGTTCCTGCAAAGGCAATGTTTCTACTTTCAATTAATTCACCTTCACAGGGAGAATCTGTTAAAGGTACTGGTTCGGATTCTCCTGTAAGAGGTGCGTTGTTAACCATAAGATATGTGGTATCTATAAGCCTTGCATCAGCAGGTACTTTATCGCCTTCAGAAAGGATTATCAAATCACCTGGTACAACCTCTCGTGACAAAACCTCCTTTTCCATCCCATCTCTTATTACCTTTACACGGAAAGGCAAAAGGAGTTTTAATTTCTCAATAGATTTTTCAGCCCTGTATTCCTGAATAAATGTAAAAACGGCATTGATGAATATGACACTTATTATTGCCACACCCAGCATAAGCATACCCTCACCCGGATGAAGAATCTCTGATAAAAAGGCCAGGCCTGCAGCTATCCAGAGAAGTATGGCAAGGAAATGGGTAAATTGTTTTAGAAATCTTATTGCTAAAGGTGTCTTCCTGATCTCCTCTATCTCATTTAATCCAAATTCATCGAGCCGCCTTTCTGCCTCTTTTTCCGTAAGACCATCCTCTGATGTAACAAGAAGATGGAAAACATCTTCTTTAGTGAGATTATTAATCTTCATATCGTGGCATTGCTGTCCAAACTATTCTAAAACTATAGGGGCTAAACGCTGAATAAAAGCAATCAGCGACACAAAGCTACTTATGTTATGAATAAAAACCTTGTAGTCAAATACTGTCTGATAGTTATATTCATTATGAATCTCAGGTTAATATCTTCAACAATCATGTCGCTTTATTTTTTATTCAGTATTTAGCCCATTGTTAATCTTTATTTTGGATAGATGTGGCTTCAAAGTAATTGTTACTAACAACAATTAAAGTAGGATATTAGGTCTCGGGATGTGTTGAAACCTTACAATGTTCCCTCACTATAACCCTCAAAAATGCCTCAACCACCCTCGGATCAAACTGAGAACCTGCATATTTTTTAAGTTCAGATATGGCATATTCAACGCCTGGCGTGGGTCTATAGGGTCTGTCTGCAGTCATCGAGTCAAAGGAATCAGCCACATGGAGAATCCTCGAACCGAGAGGTATATCTTCTCCACATAGTCCATCAGGGTATCCTTTCCCGTCAAGCCTCTCATGATGATGCCTGATTAAAGGGACTATATCCTTTAACTGTTTTATCTCTTTAAGTATCTCCACCCCTTGAACAGGGTGTCTCTTTATTACTTCAAATTCCTCTTTTGTGAGTTTGTCAGGCTTATCCAAGAGATGATCATATGTCCCTATCTTTCCTATATCGTGCAGTAACCCTGCAAGTTTGAGATTCTTTATTTCATCCTCATCAAACCCCATCTCCTTTGCTATTTGCTCTGTATAGGATGTTACCCGTTCAGAATGTCCCCTTGTCCAGTGGCTCTTTGCATCAAGGGCATTCACCATTGCCCTTACAAGATTGATAAACAATTCTTCGAGTTCTTTATGCGATTCCGTGATATCCTCAAGCATATTGAAGAATGCATCCCTGCTTTTTAGGATGGTTTGTTTCTGGATTTTGGCCTCATTTAAGGCATTGCTCAATCTCTCTGCTAGTTCTTTATAAGATTGTTCAGACTTTCTTAGATTATCTTCTGCTTTTTTGCGCTCTGTGATGTCCTCTCCTGAACTCAATGTTCCTATAATTTTTCCATCTTCATCCTGCACAATAGTATTATGCCATGCAATAAGCTTTTCCTCTCCACTTTTAGTCAAGACAGGATTTTCATAATATTCCACAGGTTTTACCTCTCCCGCTATCAGTCTTCCAAAGACTGTTTTTATCTCATCCTTGATTCTTTCTGGAACGAAGTTATCAAACCAGTTTTTGCCTATAACCTCATGCTCTTCGTATCCCAGAATCTCACATCCCTTTTTATTGATAAGGTTGACCCTCTGGTCAGCATTAATAACTACGAACATAACTTCTGCAATATCAAGATACTTTTGTGCCTTTGCCTTCTCCTGCTTTAAACTCTCTTCTACCCTCTTATGTTCTGCGATCTCCCTTAGCAATTCTTCATTCACTTTTCTCAGTTCATCTGTGCGTTTCAATACCTGCATTTCTAAATCTTCCTTGATTTTTTTTAAGATTTCGTCTGTATCCTTGAGTTCACGTATATTAACTAACAAAGGACGGAATAGAAAATAATAGAACACAGGGCTAAGTAATAGAATCAATAATGTAGAATCAAACAGTATTTCGAAAAGGATTGAAGGAAACGGTTGCAGAAGATCGATAATGGCCATAACAAGGGCTTCTGAAACAAATACAGACAGGACTATTATGACAAGGATACTGATAGGAGATTTGTAAATTGTTTGCCTGTGGTTACTCATACCAATCTATTCCCTTGATTTTTTTTCAAGGGTCGGTCTTTAATCTCTCAATCTCTTTTTTAAGTTCTTTCATTTTAAGTTCCCTGCCGATAGCCATATCATAAAACTTTTCAAGCTCTTTAACCTTCTTTTTGAGTTCTTCCTCGGATTGTATAAGCTTTTCGTTGGCATATTTTAGAGGTGTGATATCAGTGGCTATAATGATTGTGTACAGAAATTTGCCCTTTTCATCAAAGATAGGACGATGACTTATATAGAACCACTTCCCTGTCTCTGTCTTTATTTCAATCCATTCTGATTGATTCTCTTCAAAAACTAAATCTTTACAATATTTCATCTGTTCTTTGCTACAAAGAAAAACCTCAAAGCACTTACGACCTATCAGAGCAGGGGCTGAAATCCCTACAAAATCTGCAAAACTCTTGTTGCACCTTATAATATTAAGGTTTTTATCTACAAGAACCAGGAACTCTGTTGCATTATCAAATGTCATCTCCCATTCATTTTTTGCTTTTGCCAGAGTATCTAAGAGTTGACTTTGCTGTTCTTCTGCCTTCTTCCGTTCGGTGATGTCCCTTATGACACTGAAATAGACCATCTGCCCCATGTAGTCCATTATTTTGCTGTTTACCTCAACCGGCATGATAGAACCATCTTTTCTGCAATGGGCTGACTCAAAGATGGCGCTTCCATATTTCTGTATCTGAGAAATTCTCTCAGGAACCATGGCAGCATATTCCGGAGGATCCAACTCTCTTATATTCATGGAAAGCATCTCTTCCTTTGTGTAACCGAGTCTTTCATAGGCGGTTTTGTTCATATCAATGAAGTTGCCATTCAGGTCGAGGATAAAAACCCCATCGGTCAAACTCTCAAACAGGTTTCTGAATTTGTTTTCTGATTCCATGATTTCATCCTGTAATTTCTTATATTCGGTGATATCTGTCAGGATTCCCATCGCACCGATAACATTGCCTTTAGCGTTATACATCGGTGCAGCTGAAAGGCTGACATCTATAAGAGTTCCGTCTTTTCTCAGACGTTTGACCTCTATGCCTGTGAAGGACTCTCCTCTTAGCACCCTTTCTACAAATCCACTAAATTCTTCTTTCCTATCTTCAGGGACAATAGGATTGAATTTTCCGACAACCTCCTCTTCGCTCCAACCAAATATACGCTCAGCAGCAGGATTCCATATCATCACGTGAGCGTAAGGGTCGAGAACAATAATAGCCAGTGGCGATGACTTAATAAGAGACTGCAGGGCTTGAGTGGTTTCGGTTAATTTATCTTCGATTTTCTTCCGTTCGGTGATGTCACGGGCTATTCCATATTCTCCAATAACCTTTCCGTCCTTAATGATTGGAGTGCTCCTGAATTCTCCCACGAGGTATTCTCCATTCCTTGAAAGAACACGCAATTCATAGGGTGGAGGCGTTTCTCCATGTAAAACCTGTTGAAATGTTTCTATAGCAAAAGGTAGATCATCAGGATGTATAAGAGACATAAACGGTTTGTCTATCCATTCAGAAACTTTCCAACCTGTAATTTTCTCAAAAGCAGGATTTAGTGATGTAATTGTTGCATCTTCAGAAAGACTGTAAATAACCTCGGGTATGGTGTTATAAAACTCTTTGCTTTGCTGTAATGCCTCCTTTGCCTTTTCCCATTTGTTGATTGTAACTCGATTAAAGAGAACGAATACAATAATGATGAGCATGGCAAGGAAACGCATTCTTATCTCCAATGGCTCAGGAAGTAGTATATGCCTAATTAAGGAACTCCCTGTAGAGAATATAAGAACATCTATAACAGCGTCTACAACCCAATAAAGTAATCCAAGCCCGATGCTGAACCATATGATTTTCCATCTATTCATAACAATCTATTACCCTTTTATGGAAAATGGATCTAAATTCTGTTTTGTAAACCATAAGGGTTTCACCCATCTTTGACACTTATAATAATTTTACCACAAAAATCATTATAGTAAAAAATAGTGACATCCTCTTTTTACAAAGCCATTGCATAGGGTGAGAAGATGCAAATAAAAGCAATTTTCACCTCGCAGTCTTTTTTAAACTGGCCATGAACTCTAACTTGTCTTAAACCATATATTGCATGACCCTTCAAGGGAGACCATGCATGGTCCTCTGGGGTTTCTGGGACTACAAACCTTTTTAAATAGCCTGCAGTCAGAAGGATAAGCCTTGCCGAGGATTATCCTGCCACATATACAGCCAGGGGCTTTCCCCTCTTTTACCTCCTGAAGCCCAAAGACCCTTTTTGCGTTTTTATCTGAATACTCATCCCTTAATTCAAGTCCTGAAGCTGGGATATAGCCTATCCCTCTCCAGTTAACATCAGAAATCACAAAGAATTTGTCCATAATCCTCTGTGCATGGGTATTACCTTCAGGTTTAACCACCCTATAATATACATTGGATGTTCCTACTACCTCATTTTTAATCTGCCGTATTATCTCTAAAATACCAAGAAGGAGGTTGTCTGCTTCAAATCCTGCAACCACTGTTGGTATCCCATATTTTTCAGAGAAGATATTCCATGCATTTGAACCGATGATGGCTGAGACATGGCCTGGAGCAATGAAACCGTCAATACCGATTTCTTCATCTTTAACCAGAATCTCCATAACCGCAGGGGTTAATCTATGGGAACTGAGTATGAAAAGGTTTTCAGGCACACCTGTCTCAAGTATAGCAGCGACAGGGGCGGTTGTGGTCTCAAATCCAATAGAGAAAAAGACAACCTTCTTATCAGGGTTTGCCCTTGCAATATTTATGGCTTCAGATGGTGAGGTGATCATTTTGTAATTCTTCCCCTTATCCCTTATAGAGCCTTTCTGTGTTGGAACCCTTAACATATCACCATATGTAACAAGGATTACATCATCCCTTTTTGAAAGCTCTATTGCATTTATTATGTCACTTTCAGGACAGACACAGACAGGACATCCAGGGCCTGGAATGAGTTCGAGGTTATCAGGCATGAGGGTTCTCAGCCCTGATGAGGATATTGTATGCTCGTGAGATCCGCAGACATTCATTATCTTTATTCCTTTATTCTTAGGGATAATCGTTCTGATCTTCTTGATAATCTCTTCAGTCATTTCATTTATTTAGGATTGTCCATCACCAGACCAGTGAGAGGAGGGATATGATATTGGTCTGGAGGCGATTGTACTTACAGGAGATAATCATGCATTCCTCAGAGCGATAACAGAAGCCATCCTTAACCACGACATGGGTATTAATGCCGGTTCTTGATCTGAAAGGGCAGGGGACATGGAGCTTGCCTGTTGTTATGGAGTATTGTTTCTGCAGGAAATAATTCTCGATATGTAATTTCATTCTTATTATATTATATCATTGCTGTCCAAGATATTCTAAAATGTTAATCTTTATTTTGGACAGATGTGATATTATTAAAGCAGGGCTCCACCCTTGCCCTCTTGAATATCAAAGGCGAGTGGAGATTATCCACTCGCCTTTGATTTCATTATTCAGCCTTAAATCTACCCTTCATCTTTTTCATCAACTGATCCATTGTCGTATATTCAAGGTCCTGAAGACCGAGCCTGTGAGGTTCAAATGGACCATGCTGTCTCATGTAGTTAGCGATTTCATTACACTTTCTCCTTGCCTCATCAAAGGAAGGGTCATTGAATAGGTCAACAGGTCCCACGAGTTTACCATTACTTAATTGAAAACCTGCTGCAATAACCCTTGGCGGTCCATCAAACCTTGTTGGTGTTGCCTGATGGAATGGAACAGGCATAAGTGGTCCATGATGTGAGCCTCTCATCCAACCCTCAACTATGTGTGGGAATGCAAAGGGTTCAAGTGCCTCTCCTACTGCAGGGAATCCTGACTGGCATCTCACGATTAAGACAGGGTCATCCTTGCCAACATACTTGCCTGCTATGAGGCTAAGTTTCTGAGTTGATGCCACTGCTCCGATCTCTCCATCCTTCTTTCTGTAAACAGCCTTTATCATGTATCTTCTCATTGCTCCTATAAACATCAAAAGGTGATACATCTCCTCAGGACAGGTGAATTTTATGGTTTTGTTCTCATATACATCAACAACCTCAAATATAAAGCCATCATGCATCGCAGGGTCAATCACTATGCCTGCTGTGTTGAACGGGTCTGCAAACATCTTATAAAGGGGGAGGTTCCACGCACCTGGTGATGTCTTATCTCCCATAAAAACAATCACAGGATCACTCTTCCGCTCCTCAAACTCCATCTCTGCAACACCAGGCCCCATGCCTTTTACATTCCCACTGAAGGTATCACTCAGAAGGTCCTGGCCAGCACCATACAACTTGAGCTTCTTCGCAACCTCTGTACAGGCAACAAAGGTGTCCCATGCAAGCTTGTGGATATCCTTGTGCTCCACACCCTTTGTATGGGTCATTATGAGTTCAAGGTCATCTCCACAATGAGTGACGTGGAAGTCGATGAGCTTCTTGCTCTTTTTGGCAAGGGTCAGTTTCTTCTTTGCCTCCTCAAGCAGGTCTGGGTGCATGGTTGAATGCCCTACATAACCTCCAACATCTGCCTTGATAACGCTTAAGGTAATCTTTGCCATATTCTCCCTCCTTTTTATTACTATTTCATTGAGTTTTTATACTATAGCATTTTATGACATTTTCTTTACAGCCTATCCCTTATCCTTCAACATATCCTTGGGAGCAACTCCTCATCTAACAAGTCCAGCACCCTCTCTCCGCCTATCTTCGTCTTCAACCTTACACCCTTAAACTTATCCATTACCCTTCCGATTATAGATGCATTCCTTCCAAGGTCATGCCCTTTCAGTTTCTCCATTACCCTATCTGCATCCTCCTTGGATGTTACAATTACTGCCTTGCCCTCATTGGCAAGATAAAGTGGATCATAACCAAGCATATCTGATATGAATCTGACATCCTCCCTCACAGGTATGTTCTCCTCAAATACCTTAATTCCAAGGTCTATTGTCTCTGAGAGTTCACATAGTACAGTAGCGAGCCCACCCCTTGTTGGATCCCTCATCCACCTCAGCCCCTCTATCTCAAAGAGTGGTGAAAGCAAATGATTAAGCGGTGCACAATCGCTCTCAATCGAGGTCTCTATATCAAATTCATTCCTTATCAGGGCTATGGCTGTTCCATGGTCACCCACTGTTCCAGTGACGATTATCAGGTCACCTTCTCTTACATCTTTTACAGAAAGTGGTCTTGCAATCTCTCCTATCCCTGTTGTGTTGATATAGATGCTGTCACATTTCCCTCTCTCAACAACCTTTGTATCACCTGTTACAATACTTACACCTGCTTCATATGCAGTATTCTTCATACTCTGTAGGATCTCTTCAAGACTATTTAGTGGAAGGCCTTCTTCAAGAATGAATCCAGTGGATATATAACGGGCAATAGCACCTTTTACTGTAATATCATTGACTGTTCCACAGATGGAGAGCTTTCCTATATCTCCACCACTGAAGAAGATGGGCCGTATAACGTATGAATCTGTTGTTATGGCGGAATAAGAATTAAGCGTTATATATGCGGAATCCTCAAGCTCTTTTAATTCGTCAGAATCAAAATACCTGAGGAAGATCTTTTTGATCAAATCCCTTGTTGGCCTTCCACCACTTCCGTGTCCTAATTCAATGAATGACAAGACCTTCTCCCTAAAAGGTTGTATTTCTTGTCTTTATAAGCAGGTCTATCCATTTATCAAGCCCTTCTCCAGTCTTTGATGATGTCACCATGACCTTTAATGATGGATTAATGGAGAGGGCTGATTCCTTTATCCTCTCTATATCAAAGTCAAGGTATGGTAGGAGGTCAGACTTTGTGATGATAAAGACATCGGATGTCCTGAATGCCCTTGGATATTTCAGTGGTTTGTCAGTCCCTTCGGTGACTGAGACGAGGACAACCCTCAGGTGTTCGCCAAGAGCAAAGAATGAGGGGCATACGAGATTCCCAACATTCTCTATAAAGAGGATGTCAAGCCTGTCTCCATCGAGTCTCTTTTCGATCTCGTGTATGCCTTTATGCACAAGGTTGGATTCAAGGTGGCATGCACCACCTGTTGTGAGCTGAACAGCCACCGCGCCTTTTTTCCTTATTCGCTCTGCGTCAAGTTCTGTCTCGATATCACCTTCAAGCACCCCTATCTTAAGCCTTCCACCAATCCTGTCAATGGTACTTTCAAGGAGGGTTGTCTTACCTGAACCGGGTGAGCTTATGAGGTTTATTGCTATGATACCCCTGCTATCAAGATGTTCCCTATTTCTACTGGCAACCTCTTCATTGGCCCTCAGGATTTTCTCATTTACCTCAATAGCCCTTCTCTCATTCTGATTGCATCCACACGTATCACACATTGTGACTATACCTCAATCTCTATATCCTTTATATCCATCTCCTCACCAGAGACAAGCCCTAATTTATAAGAATTACACCCTGGACAGCGTGGGAAATATATATCATCCGTTTCAAACTCTTTATCACAATCATCACACCTGTATATCAGAGGGATCTCGTCTATCCTTATATCTGTAGCCTTAAGGTCAGGATGCTCTGCCTTGATTATATCAAGGGCAAACCTTAGTGATTCCATGACAATTCCTGAACCCTTTCCTATCCTCAGATTTGCACCTATAATCCTCTTTGCCCTGTTCTCCTCTGCAATCCTTATTATCTGATCTGCTATCCCCATTGCTATGGAGAGTTCATGCATCCTCTTCCTCCATAATCCTCAGAACCTCCTCAAGTCCCCTCCATATCTCCTTAGCCTCCTCTTTCCTGATCTTTTCAATGGCAAAACCAACATGCACTATCACATAATCACCAACCCTTATCTCATCCTCTGGTAAAAGCTGAAGCCCTACATTTCTCCTTACCCCCTTTGCCTCAGCAACGCCAAATGGGTAATCTATATCTATGAGCTTCATGGGAACACCAACACACATAATTTTATAATACACAAGGTTATAATAATAGTTAAAGGTTATGTATAAAAAGATCCTCTCAGCAGTTAATGAACATCTAAATTCAGAGGTTACAGCAAGGTATGCCCTGAATCTTGCGAGGATATGCAAGGCAAAATTTTATATATGCTTTATTGCTCAGAAGGAAGTACCAAAAACAAGCTTTGATAAGGCTGAAGAGGCAATGAAAAGGCTATTTGTTGAGGCTGAAAGGATGAACATCCCTGTTGAAAGCATAACAGAAAGCGGAGAGCCTGTAAGGGAGATTGAGAGGATTGTAAGGCACGAGGGCGTTGATGTTGTTTTTACATCAACAAGGAGGGAGGATATTGAGAGGAGATTTTATGCTGGAACAGTTGCTCGTGGGCTTTCCCTTCGGCTTCCATGTTCTGTAGCGATTGTGAGGGTTGTTCATATTGGAAGGGTGCATCCTCATAAAATCCTTATCCCTTTGAAGGCAAAGATTGACCATATCAGGGAGAGGTCATATTTTGTAGCAAAGATGGCTGAGACATTCAATTCACAAGTCTTTCTCTTTCATGTAACCAAACCTATAACAAGATTCTTTCAGGGTGAGTTACATCTTACCCCTGCTCAGTGGGAAGAGAGACTACCGATGGATATCAAAGACTTCATTGAGCATCTCAAGCGATATGAAATTTCACATGAAGGTATACTCGCACCGGGCTTGGCAGCAAGGAGTATAACTGTAGAGGCTGCTTCAAAAAGGCATGACCTTATCATAATGGGTGCAAGTGAGAGGAGCCTTTTAACCTCTGTCTTCAAGGGTAACCCTGTTGAGGATGTCCTGAGAGAGACACCTTGCGACCTTATTATATTTAAACCACGATATCACATCTATCCAAAATAAAGATTAACATTTTAGAATATCTTGGACAGCAAAGTGGTCTTGTAATTTTTAATATAAAACTGTTAAAGTAGCAATAAATTTAAAAAGGTAACACATGGCAGTTATAAGATTTGGTATATCACTCGATAAACTCCTTCTTGAAAGATTTGATCGACTTATCAAAAAGAAGGGATATAAAAATCGCAGTGAGGCAATAAGGGACCTCATAAGGGATAGCCTTGTAAAGGATGAATGGGAGTCAGCAACAACAGAGATAGCAGGAACCATAACTATTGTTTACTCCCATGACACAAGAGAACTCACAGACAGACTGATAGATTTACAGCATGAATACCATGAATCAATCATCTCTGCCATGCATGTGCATCTTGATGAGCATAATTGTCTGGAGGTTATAGTGGTGAGGGGAAAACCAAAGGACATAAAGGCGATTGCAGATAAATTGATAGGCACAAGGGGTGTGAAACACGGAAAACTTACTGCAACGACAACAGGGAAACACTTGAAATAATTTTTTATTTTGTGGTAGCATCTTTTTTATAAAAATAACACCATAAGGAGGTGTAAGATGGATGAAATGGAAAGACTCAAGGTCATGGTCTCTCACTGGATAGAGCATGGCAGGGAACATGCAAAGACATACGAAGAATGGGCAGAGAGATTCAAGGATGTAGAAGGAGGTAGATATTACAGGGCATTAAGACTTGCAGCTGAGAAACTCTATGAATCAGTTGAGTGTCTCGATTCTATATTAAGATAGAGCGAGGCTCTTCAATAATTAAAAAGATTTTAGGTGTCATTAATAGGAAGAAGAGGATGAATGAATCTCAAAAGGATCTTGAAAATAAAGAGAATACTTGTAATGCACGATATGATGGCGAAGATGAAGTTACTCATGAATCCTTGATCTTCAAGGTTTCGTGAGGTTATTGAAAAGACTTGACAGTAACGATTGGAGGTAAAATGAAATTCTTCAGGTTTTTGATTGGGGCGCTTGCAATTATTTTATTTTCAGGCAATGCCATGTCATACCATCCACTTATCACAGACGATACAGGAACACAGGGAAAGGGAAGATTTCAGTTTGAGTTTAATGGTGAATATGGACATGATAAGGAAGATGGTATAACCACAGACACAATAGATTTCAATGCAACCCTTACATATGGAATAATCGATGCTCTCGATCTTGCAGTTGGAATGCCTTATCAGTTTATAAAGGTGGAAGATGGCTTTTCAGAGATAAAGGAGGATGGAGTATCAGATATCAGTATTAATATGAAATGGAGATTCTTTAGTAAGGATAATCTTAGCCTTGCTTTAAAACCAGAGGTGACCCTTCCAACCGGTGATGAGGAAAGAGAGCTTGGCTCAGGAAAAGTGACATATGGTCTATTTTTTATAGCGACTGAGGATTTAAAGCCCTTTGGAGTTCATATGAATGTGGGTTACAAAAAAAATTCTAATAAACTTGATGAGAGAACAGATATATGGCATGCCTCAATTGCAGGTGAATACGAGGTCTTTGAAGGACTGAGGCTCGCCATGAATACAGGAATCGAGACAAATCCTGATAAATCATCGAGAACTCACCCTGTCTTTATATTAGGTGGTATTGTCTATTCTATGAGTGATGTTTTTGATATTGATTTTGGCATAAAGGCTGGCATTAATAAGCCAGAGACAGATACCTCCCTGATGGCAGGTATCACTTTTAGATTTTAAAGGAGGAGGTTATATGCATATACCCGATGGTTATTTGAGTCCACAGACATATGTACCATTGTATAGTGCATCTATGATCTTTTTGGGAATTGCACTGAAAAGATTAAAAAAAGAGATGGACATAAAACATGTGCCCTATATAGCTATGGCAGGTGCATTCTCTTTTCTCATACAGATGTTCAATATTCCAATTCCTGGCGGAACAACAGGGCATGCTGTTGGAGGTGCCATAATTGCGATACTTCTTGGACCATGGACAGCAGTGGTGTGTATATCCATAGTCCTGATAATCCAGGCACTGGTATTCGGTGACGGTGGAATTACAGCAATTGGAGCAAATTGCTTTAATATCGCAGTCGTTATTCCATTTATTTCATATTATATATTTAAGGTAATCAATGGAAATTCTCATAGCAAAGCAAGGTTAAGTATAGCAGGATTTATCTCTGGATATCTGGGACTTACAATGGGAGCAATACTCACTGCAGTGGAGCTTGGTATACAGCCATTAATTGCAAGATCTCCTGATGGAACTCCACTTTATTCTCCATATCCACTCGAGATAGCAGTCCCTATAATGGCTGTTGAACATCTGATGCTTTTTGGTATAGTGGAGGGCGTTGTTACACTCTTTATTCTTAAATATTTTTATAAAAATGAACCTTCTCTCATTTATGCCATAAAGGGAGGTGTAATATGACTCCATTCCAGAAAAGATTAATAATTGGGCTTATCATGCTTACATTACTCTCTCCTTTTGGGATAATTCTTCCACAGATAATGAGGTCTGGCGATGCATGGGGTGAATGGGATATCGATACAGTAAAAGAGATGGTTGGATATATTCCTGAGGGAATGAAGAGGCTTGTTGATATTTGGAAGGCACCTGTGCCTGATTATAATATGGGTGGTGAAGACTCCACATTAACGATCCAGATCGTCTCCTACATAATATCCGGTCTTATTGGTATATTGATTACAGGTGGAATGATTTATCTCATTTCAAAGTTGGTCATGAAGAAGAAAGAGGAGAAGATTGTCATTCGTAGATAAGGGCATAGAAGGAATAGGAGAACTCCTAAGAACAACATTCATCCAATGGGAGTTTTCCGCAAAGAATGGTTACCTTCAGAGAATCGATGCGAGGATAAAGATACTATTTCTATTATTCTTTATAGTGATAATCAATCTCAAAAGGGATCTCGTTTCTGAATTTCTGATAGCCTTGATTATCTTTCTGCTTGCGGTGCTCTCGAGACTTAATCTTTTTGATTTTTACAGAAAAGTATTGATATCTGCATTTTTATTCGGAACCCTACTTTCGTTACCTGCATCACTTAATCTCATAATGGATGGTAATGTCATCTTTTCCCTGATCAATTTTAAGGAATCGTATGAATTCTGGATATACAGGATTCCGCAGACAATAGGAATAACAGAAGAGGGTGCATCGGTTGTTATATTGCTCACATCAAGGGTTATGAATTCAGTTGGATTATCGTTACTCATACTTTACACCACACCGTTTCCTGAAATGATCAGGGCACTCAAGATGCTCAGGGTTCCTGATACATTATTGATAATAATTACCCTTACATATAAATATATCTTCATATTCGCAAAGACGGTTAGTGAGATGCACCTTGCAAGAAAAAGCAGAATGATCTCCAGCGTCTCCCGTGAGGAGGCAGGCAGATGGATTGCTGGAAGGATATTTTTACTCTTCAAGAGGACACAAAAAAAGTGTGAAGAACTTAATAAGGCGATGATAGGAAGGGGCTTTTCTGATTCTATAAATATTTATGAGTACAGAAAGATAAAATTCATTGACATGATAATAGGTATGACTCTCCTCTTTACTGGTATAATTATATTATGTCTCTAAAAGATACCATCATAGAACTCAGGGAAGTCTCGTATGAATATTATGAAAGGATTCCTGCCCTTGTTGATATATCCCTCAATGTCTATGCGGGTGAAAAACTCGCAATCATTGGAGCAAATGGAAGTGGAAAATCGACACTCATGCAGATAATGAATGGCCTTATCTTTCCAACAAAGGGAAGAATCTTTTTTAAGGGGGAGGAATTGTCCGAGAAGAGTCTTAAAAATAAAGAATTCCTGAAGCGTTTCAGGAAAAGCGTGGGACTTGTATTTCAGGACTCTGATGTTCAGTTATTCTCTCCTACTGTATTCGATGAACTTATGTACGGTCCTCTGAATATTGGAATGGATAAGATGGAAGCCTTAGAAAGAGTTGGTGTGGTCATGAATATGCTTAATATAGAAAGATTAAAGGACAGACCACCATATATGCTATCTGGCGGAGAAAAGAAGAGAGTTGCTATAGGCTCTGTGCTTACAATGGATCCAGATGCCCTACTCTTTGATGAACCAACAAGTGGACTCGATCCTAGGACACAATGTTTTCTTGTGGAATTACTCTTTTCACTCCATGAAAGAGGTAAGACCATTGTGATAGCAACCCACGATCTTTCACTCGTTGATGAACTTCATTCAAGGGTTGCTGTGCTTTCAGAGGAGCACAGGTTGGTAAAGGAAGGTGAAACAGGAGAGATACTTAAAGACGAAAGACTGCTTCTTGAGGTTAATCTCATACATGAACACCAGCACTGCCATGGACCAATTATCCACAGACATATTCATTCCCATTACCTTTTTCACAGACATTGAAGTATAGAAGATATTACCCAGAACCCTTTCAATATATTCTAACTGCCATTAAGAAGGTTCACAATCACACCTTTTATTATTTATTGATAAGCAAGGTATCTGAAACGGATATACTTTACTGTTATCCAAGGGGCGGTCTTAAGGTAAGCACAAGGAAAAGATCAATCAAGAGTGATAAATTAGTGCAAAATGAAAGATTTATACAAGGGGTTCTATAGATGTTATAATAGTTTTATCTTTTAACCGATATCACATCTGTCCAAAATAAAGATTAACATTTTAGAACATCTTGGACAGCAATGAACCGATATATGAACAAGATAAGATTTCTCACATTTGCAATAATAACCATCCTTATTGTTTCAGCAATCTTTTCAGAGGTGTATTTAGAAAATTACAGGCTTTTAGGATTGTGGAATATCCCCTATGATGCACCTGGATTTAGAGATTCGTATCAATTTGCGTGGGCATCTGAGGCATATGCACTTGGATATGACCCACTAATTGAAAACCCTCTTAATCCGAGAGGTCATCAATTAAACTATCCCCGTATATGGCATGCCTTGTTTCTTCTTGGAATCAATGAAAACCATGCTAATATTCTTGGTATTACTGTTATGTGCTTATTTTTTTTAGGAATGGGGATATACTGGTTCAGCAATAGTTTTGATAGAATTACTTATCTCGCCCTGTCAATCTTCTTTTTATCGCCTGTTGTTATGCTTGGTGTCGAAAGGTCGAATATTGAACTCATAATATTTTTTATTCTAACAATCTCGTTAGCAATTGATCGTTATACAAAGATTACATCAATCTCTTTAATTGAATTTGCATCAGTGTTAAAGTTATATCCTGTATTCGGTTTTATATATCTTCTAAAAGAGAATAAGGAGAGGTTTTTGAAACTCTTTGTTATTGCAATCTTGATATTTATTCTCTATGCAGTTCTTACATTTGATGATATTCTACAAGTCTATAAGACAACTCCTAAGTTATCAGGCAGTTCATTCGGAGTAAATGTGTGGTGGATGGGATTACGTAACCCAAGGTTTTTTGATATTCCAATTTCTGACAGGCTTGAATTTACCTTTAAAATAATCTCTTATATCACCGCATTTGCCATACTATTTTTAACTATGTTAAATAGCTTAAAATCAGAAAATGCAAAATCATACCAAATGGGAACATATCTTGACTCCTTCAGAATCGGCGCAGGTATTTATATAGGATGCTTCTTTATACATAACCATGATTACAGATTAATATTTCTTGCATTTACCATCCCACAACTCCTTGAATGGACAAGGAGAAAGATAGTATATAGGCCGCCGCTTCTAACGCTTAGTATGATTGCTATTTCGGTCTGGAGTTTTTTTATAATGAGATTTCTAGGTCGTAAGATTACTTTTGTAGTGGAGGAGTTTGCAAGCTGGGTCATTCTGATGGGTCTGCTTTTTTTGTTTTTTGCCTCACTCCCTGAGTGGTTAAGAAATGACCTTAAAAAGCTCTTGAGGATGGCCTCGACTGAATCCTAAAGGTGTAACACATGAAAGAAGTTTCCATCATTCTTCCAACATATAATGAGCGCGAAAACATCATAGAACTCATAAGGGCAATTCAGAAGCATTTGGGGGATTCTATTGAGATAATCGTTGTGGATGATGACTCACCTGATGGTACATGGAAAGATGTTGAGAAGATTACAGATGAAAATATCAAACTCTTGAGAAGGACCGATCAAAGATGTTTAACTACCGCTATCTCTGATGGCATAGCCCAATCCCGTGGTGATATTATCGGATGGATGGATTGTGATTTTTCAATGCCACCCGATAAACTGCCCGAGTTGGTAGAAAGCCTGAAAGAGTGTGACATAGCCATAGGTTCACGATATGTGAAAGGCGCTAAAGATAGCAGGGATACATTGCTTGGGATTATCAGTAGTAAGATAATAAACTACACTGCAAAATATATTCTTGACCATTCAATTACAGACTATACAAGTGGCTTCATAACTGCAAAGAGAGAGGTCTTGAAGGAGATACCACTAAAAGGTGATTATGGGGAATACTGTATTGATTTTCTCTACAGGGCAATAAAGAGAGGGTTTAAGGTAAAAGAGATACCATATAAGTGTGTCCCGCGAAAATCAGGAGAAACAAAAACCGCTCCTACTTTAAGCACATTCATCAAAAGAGGTATAAGATATATTTCAACAATCATAAAGTTAAGATTTCAAAATTAATAATTCTTGTTGTTTGGAGTCAGACTTAATTATTGAAATCAATTTACCATCTCTTTTAAATATTTAATCACATTTTCCATATCTTTCTCTAACTGCTCTCCGCCTTTCAGGGCTATTGATACAACTGCTGGGTCTTTCCTGATATATTCTGATATTTCTTTCCCTCTATAACCATACTCTTTAGCCACAAGAC
>FWWM01006579.1_pt1 | contig 23938 bp, 23 predicted proteins | sample 2228351 | NCBI WGS metagenome assembly FWWM01 (sample SAMEA103939774, study PRJEB20133) | metagenome
ACGAATGCCATTATGCCCAGAATGGGTACGAAGTGGTAGAGGGCTAGGGTGAGGGTGCAAAGTTATGCGAAAACATGACATTGTCAAAGTAGTTACGGAGCCATACTCTCTATAGCAAGACATTCACCCATGCGGGGACGATGTTCTGCAACCAAAAGCGAAATACTTTGCGCTACACCCTCTCGCGGTTGCACTTCTGTACAGCCAGGCTGTTGCAAAAACATTCTCCGCACAAGGAGCATACGTGAAATTTCAAAAAATCTGCGTCCTTGGGCTGGGCTATATTGGCCTGCCAACCGCCAGCACCTTTGCCACCCATGGCATTCAGGTCCTTGGCGTAGACGTCAATCCCCAAATCTTGACCATCCTCAAAAACGGCGGTCTTCACATTCACGAGCCGGGCCTGCGCACCCTCGTAGAAGCGGCCCTAAAATCGGGCAAACTCACCATTTCAGACAAACCCGAACCGGCAGATGCTTTTCTGATCGCCGTCCCGACCCCTTTCTATTCGGATCGAAGCGGCGAATACAACGACGAACCCTATAAACTGGCCGATATGCGCGCTGTGACCTCGGCCACAGAGGCTATCGTTCCCTACCTGCAAAAGGGGAATCTGGTCGTTCTAGAGTCCACCTCGCCGCCGCGCACGACGATAGACCTGGTTCAGCCCATCCTGGAACGTTCTGGCCTGAAAGCAGGCCGCGATTTCCACCTGGCATACTCACCTGAGCGTGTCTTGCCTGGACAGATACTGCGCGAACTCATCGAAAACGCGCGCGTCATCGGCGGGGTGACGCCCGAATCGGCGCAAGCAGGCGCCGACCTGTACTCTGCCTTCGTCAAGGGCGACATCATCCAAACCGATGCCACTACCGCCGAGATGGTCAAACTAATGGAAAATACCTATCGGGATGTCAATATCGCCATCGCCAACGAATTTTCCCGCCTGGCCGAACGCTTCGGGGTCAACGTTTGGGAGGCCATCGCGCTGGCCAACCGCCATCCGCGCGTCAAAATCCTTTCGCCAGGCCCCGGCGTAGGCGGGCATTGTATCAGCGTGGACCCCTGGTTCTTCGTAGAAGCCGCCCCCGATTTGACGCCCTTGATCTATACGGCGCGCAAGGTCAATGACGAGCAACCCCATTACGTCATGACGCTCGTCCAGAAGGCGCTCGGTTCTCTGAAGGGAAAACGCATCGCTGCGCTCGGCTTGGCCTACAAACCCGATGTGGACGATTTGCGCGAGAGTCCGGCCGCCGAAGCGGTGCATCTGCTCCTCGATGCGGGAGCAAGCGTTCGGGCGTATGAACCGTTCAAGGTCGAAGGGCTGCCCGGCATCCCCATGGCAGTCTCCCTCTCGGAAGCGTTGCAGGGCGCCGACGCCATCCTGCTGCTCGTCCGCCACACCCAATTCACGAAAATGAAAGCCGAGGAAGTGGCCGGCATGACCCCTGCGCGCGTGATCGTGGATACGGTCAACGCCTGGGACGGCGGCGCATGGGCCGAGGCCGGCTTTCGGGTCTTTCAATTAGGCTCTGGAAAAGCGCAGGCCGGGCGGGCGGTTTCCAATCGACGCGAGGCGTGAAACAACACAATCTGCATGGGCGATCGTAACGTGAGAGTCCTTTCCGTTTTTGGCACCCGTCCCGAAGCGGTTAAGATGGCACCGGTGGTGCAGCAACTGGCGCACACAGCGGGCATCGAGGCGCGTACCTGCGTCACCGCCCAACACCGCCAAATGCTCGATCAGGTCTTGAATTTGTTCGACATTCGACCAGAATACGACCTCGACCTGATGCGTCAGGATCAGTCGCTGGCCGAACTCAGCGCCGCCATCTTCACCCACCTGGACGCGGTGCTGACAGATTTTCAGCCGGATTGGATTCTGGCCCAGGGCGATACCACTACCGTAGCCATGACCGCCCTGCTGGCCTATTATCGCCGCATCCGCTTCGGACATGTGGAAGCCGGCCTGCGCACCCACGACAAATGGCAACCCTTCCCCGAAGAAATCAATCGCCGCGTAGCAGGCGTCATCGCCGACTTGCACTTTGCCCCCACCGAACAGGCGCGCCAAAACCTGCTGCGAGAGGGCATCCCGCCAGAAGCCATCTTAGTAACCGGCAATCCCGTCATCGATGCGCTGAAGGTCGTCGCCAGTCAGCCTCCGCCGCCGCAAGTAATCAAGTTGCTCGCGAGGAGAGGGGTGGAGTTAGATGGTCGAGAGTCTGATAGTCGCCAGTCGAACAGCCATGCGGCCGGCTATCAGATTACAAGACCAAAGTCTATAAGACCAAAGACTATGAGACTCATCCTCGTCACCGCCCATCGCCGCGAAAACTTCGGCCAGCCGCTGGAAAACATCTGCCACGCGCTTGCCAAATTGGCCGCCCGCGGAGATGTAGAAATCGTCTATCCGGTACACCTCAACCCACACGTCCAGGAGCCGGTGAAGCGCATTCTGGGAAATATCCCTCACGTCAACCTGCTGCCGCCGCTGGATTACCTGCCGCTCGTTCACCTGGAAAAACGAGCCACGCTCATCCTGACTGATTCGGGCGGCATTCAGGAAGAAGCGCCAGCCTTCGGCGTGCCGGTGTTGGTGCTGCGCGAAGTCACCGAGCGGCCAGAGGGCGTGCAGGCCGGTGTGCTGAAATTGGTCGGAACGGACTCAGACCGCATCGTCCGCGAAGCGACGCGTCTGCTGGATGACCCATCGGCCTATGCCGAAATGGCCAGGGCTATCAACCCCTTTGGAGACGGCCATGCCGCACAGCGCATCGTCACGGCGCTGGTCTCTTTCGTCTCCGTTAAGGATTTGTAATGTCCACACAGGGCTAAGTTGTGTATAATGAAAGCATGGGTAAAGTAGGCCGATGGTTGGGACTGGTGGTGGCGCTATGCTTGTTAGCGGCCGCATGGGGATCTGTGCAAGCACAGACACCAGATATCGAATATTTTCCTCAAACCGGCCACAACGTACAAGGGGAGTTCCTGCGCTACTACCGCAGCGTTGCCAACCCCACCCTGGTATTCGGTTACCCCATCACAGACCAATTTACCAGCCGCGACGGCAAGACCGTCCAATACTTCCAGCGCGCCCGCTTCGAACTGCACCCCGATCTGCCGGCGGGACAACGCGTCCAACAGACGCCGCTGGGCCGCGCCACCTACGTTCCCAGCAAGCAACTGGTCATCGATAACCCTTTGGCCTGCCGTAAATATGTGGAAACGGGCTATTCCATCTGCTATGCTTTTCTGGAGTTCTTCGACCAAAACGGCGGCTTAGCGCAGTTTGGCTATCCCATCTCGCCCTTCGAATTTCAGAACAACGTCATCGTCCAATACTTCGAAAAGGCGCGCTTCGAGTGGCGACCTGGGCAGCCAGAAGGTCAGCGCGTCGGCCTGACCGATTTAGGGCGGGTCTATTTCGACAAACTGGGCGAAGACCGGGCCTTCCTGCGCCCGGTGAGCGCGGGCCAATCGGGCATGAGGCCGATATTGAGCCTGCAAATACGGGCTTTCCCCTCCAAAGCAGTCACCCTGCCTACCGATCAACAAACCATCTACATTGTGGCGCAAGATCAAAACTTGCAGCCCGTCAGCATGGCGGTGGGGGTTGCCAACATCCGCTATCCCAACGGTGAAATCAAAACCCAAAGTTTCACCATCAATGAGCGCGGCATCGGAATGATCATCTTTTCCTTTGCCAACCAGCCCAACGGTCAATTGGTCTACGTAGACATCTATATCTCCTACAACGGTCTGCAAGGCAGCACTACCACGTCTTTCCGCATCTGGTATTGACTTTTCGTAACTGCCTACCCTCACGCCAACCCTCCCTTTGGGAGAGGGGAATAGCGCCGTTTGCAACAATCCCTCTCGCGGCGGCAGGGGAACAACGCCGTTTTCAAGACATCTCCCCCCTCTCCCCCTGGGAGCCCCCTACGGGGATGATAAGGGGCTGGGGGTGAGGGAAAAGCAGGCAACTCTTCGAAGGTGACATTGTCAAACTACCTACCAGACAGCGCTTTGCATGGTATCCAGGCTGGTGAAAAGGATATTCACAGGATGCAAGGATGGAAGGAGGTTCTTTGTCTCGATGGAAAGGCAATTCTGTGTATCCTAATCCGCCTGGTTGGAGAGGGTAGGCAGTTACGGCAAATCGGAGATTTGCCGATTTCCGCGAGTCAGAGACTTGCGCCACAGGTAGGCGGTTACCTTCTTTCTTCCCTCCTCAGGTCGGCTACGGTTTGGCCCGCCAGTCTTCGATGAGAAAGGGCAGGTAGAGCAGCAAGAGGGTTGCGATGCCTATTGCTTCCATCCAGGGGAGGTACCAGGGCCAATTTGGCAGGTAATCGAGCAGGCTGGGGACGCCCGGCTTGGCGTTGAGCATCAGGTAATTGGAGCCGAGGGCAAGGTTGACGAAATAGATGACCAGCGCATACGAATTACCCCAAGCAGCGGCCCTCAACATGGACTTCCAGGTGGGGCGGAAGCCTTCGACGCTGGTCATATAAACGGCAGCCGTGACGATGAGACCATGTGACAGGAAAGTTTGGAAGAAGCGAAAATGAGGAAAGCCATACGGACCTAAGTCGGGCGTGAGCAGGGCTTGTAACGCGCCCCCTATACCCAGAAAATATGTCAACTCGTATAAACGGTAACTACGCCTCAAGAGCATCAGGCCGCTCAGCCAGACGAATGCACTGCAAAGTTGCAGGGGCAACATTGTCTGAACAGTCCACTGGTCACAAGCAACCTTCCAGGCGTGCCAGGCGGATTCATTCAGGTACAGGATCAAGGCCAGGGTCGGCCTCAGCAGGCCGCGGGCGGGGGGCGAGGCGGGCGCGCAGCGCGTCAACAAGAGATTGATGCTCAGCAACGTCAGCAGTCCACCCAGGTGAGCCGCGCCAAACAGGTCGAAGGGCGCGCCTGGATAGTCACAGGCAAAGAAGCGTCCCATCTCAGGCCGGCTGGAGTTTGGCCCGCCAGTCCTTGATGATGAAAGGCAGGTAGAGCAGTAGAAACGTGACCAGGCCGATGAGTTCCAGGTAGGGGATGTAACCCGGCCAGGCTGGCAGGACATCTAGCAGGCTGGCGGTGTCGGGCTTGCGGTTGATGAACATGTAATTGCTGCCAAGAGCCAGGTTGATGAAGAACACGATGACCATGTAGGCGTTGGCGATGACGGCCACGCGCAGAATGGATTTCCAGGTAGGGCGGAAGCCCTCGACAGTGGTCATGTAGATTGCCGAGGTGACAATGAGGCCATGCGAGATGAAGGTTTGAAAGAAGCGGTAATGTGGGAAACCGTAGAGGCCCAGGTCGGGCGTGAGTAAGGCCTGTAGCGCCCCGCCAATGCCGAGAAAATAGGCAAGTTCGTAAAGGAGGTGGTTCTTGCTGACCAGCATGTAACCGCCCAGCCACACCAGCACGCTGCACATGTGCAAGGGAATCATGGTTTGGAGAGTCCATTGCCCAACGGCATAGTTCCAGGCGTGCCAGCCGAACTCGTTGGCCCACAGGATGAGCGCCATGCTCCAGCGCACCCTAGCGCGCCTGGCTTCGTCGCTGCTTTTGAAGCGCAGCAAGTAAAGGTTGAACAAGACAATGACGAGCAACGCGCACAGATGGGCAACGCCCAAGAAGATGAAAGGTTCACCAGTATAATCGCGAGCAAAGAATTGGTCCATGCCGAACTCCTGTAAGAGGGTATTGTAAATAGTGTACAGCAGAACGAGGTCAAAGTCAAAGGACTCTAAGAAGGATGACACGAACCGCTTCTGGTAAAATCGAACCCGTTACATTTTTGTTTGGAAAGTAGCCCAATGTTCGACCTGACCAATTGCCGCTTTGCTTTTCTCGACCTGGAAACGACCGGACTCTCACCCTGGTTTGGCGACCGTATTTGCGAAATAGGCATCGTGCTGACAGAGGGAAAGCGCATTCGCACCACTTACCAGACGCTGGTGAACCCGGACCGGCCCCTTTCTCCCTTTGCCGCCAGCACGCACGGTCTGACCGACCCCGAACTTGCTTCTGCGCCCCCGTTTTCTGCCGTGGCTGACGAGGTGACCGCCCACCTGCGCGACACGGTAGTGGTGTGTCACAATGCCCAATTCGACTTACAGTTTCTGGACAGCGAGTTTCATCGCCTGGGGCGCGAAGTGCAGATTCCCAACTTGATTGATACTCTTCTGCTTGCTCAGACCTATTTCGACTTGCCCTCCAACACCCTGCTTTCTCTGGCAGAGGCCTTTCATGTGACGATGGACGCTTCGCACCGCGCCCTGACGGATGCGCTCACCGAGCGCGGTCTCTTTTTTGGCATGATGGAGGCTCTTCAACCGCCGGGCGGCAAATTGGACGCCTTCATTGGTATTTACAACTCTCCGGCCTGGCCAAACGACAATATTCGCTTACCTGTAGAGTTGACAGAAGCCATCCAAAGTGGCCGGCGTCTGCGGCTGGTATATGTGGATGGCAAAGGGCAGCATACTACTCGCTGGGTAACACCCAAACAAGTCATTGGCCTGGCAGATTATCTGTATTTGCAAGGATTTTGCCACCTGCGCAAGGCCGAGCGCAATTTTCGTCTCGACCGCATTGTAGAAATTGGAGTAGAACAGTGATACGACCGTCCATTGATCCGACCGAAGTGCGTTTTTTCAGTGGCAGTTCCAACCCGCAATTGGCCGGTGAGATTGCCCGTTTGCTGGGCGTGCCGCTCGAACAGACCCACATCTCACGCTTTAGCAACGACAACCTGTACATTCAATTGGGCGCCTCGGTGCGCTATCGCAAAGTCTTCATCGTGCAATCGCTTTCGCAGCCGGTCAACGATCACCTGGTCGAACTACTCATGATGCTCGACATCGCTCGCAGTTCGGCTGCTTCCGAAGCGCACGCCATCATTCCCTATTTTTCCTTTGCTCGTTCCGACAAGAAAGACGCCCCGCGCATTTCCATTACGGCCCGCCTGGTGGCTAACTTACTCGAGACGGCTGGCGCCACGCATTGTATGACCATGATGTTGCATTCTGCTCAGACGCATGGTTTCTTTGGCTTTCCTACCGATCACCTGAGCAGCCGCCGTGTCTTCAAAGAATACCTGGCCGATAAGGACCTGGGCGATGCCATCATTGTCTCGCCCGATATGGGACAGGCCAAGTCGGCGGCGCGCTTTGCCCGCAGTTTGGGTTTGCCGGTGGCGGCCGGCAACAAAGAGCGCGTTTCCGACAGCAAAGTGCATATCACCGGTTTGGTGGGCAGCCAGGTGCGCGGACACAAAAGGGCGCTGATCTACGATGACGAAATTGCTACCGGCGGCTCGGTCTTGGAACTTAGCCGCTTGCTGGTGGAGGAAGGTGTGGAAGACATCCTGGTGATGTGTACGCACGGCGTCTTCACGCGCGGCGGTCTGGAACGGCTGGCGGCTGTGCCGCAAATCAGCGAAATCGTCGCTACCGATACAGTGTACACTCCCCCGCAGGCGCGTCATCCCAAATTGAAGATTCTCTCGGTAGCCTCTACCTTTGCAGACGCCATCCGGCACAATTTCTTGCGCGAGTCGCTCGGTGGATTGTTCGTATATGGAGAGTGACGCAAAAAACAAATCTGTCAGTTGCATTTCAGAGAAAAACAGGGTAAGATAAAGAAGCCATGATACAGCGATTGATTTGGTGGTTCCTGAGCGGCATTTTGCTTGCCACGGCGGCCTGACCAGCCCGACAGGTAAAACATACCTGGCGGGCTTTTTCATCCCTGTTCATGGGAAAAACAAAATCCAGACAAGGAGAAAGAATGCAGACACCCTGGGAATATCGCTATGCCCACCGTACGTCTCGCATGGGCAGTTCGGTCATTCGCGAGTTGCTCAAATTGACCGAACAGCCCGATATCATCTCGTTTGCCGGCGGCCTGCCTGCTCCTGAGGTCTTTCCTGTTCGAGAATTCCAGCAGGCCTGTAACAAAGTGCTGGACGAACAGGGCGCGCTGGCTTTGCAATACAGCACCACTGAGGGCTATCGGCCGCTGCGCGAGATGATTGCACGTCATACTGCGCGTTACTCGGTCCAGGTGACGCCCGAAAACATTATGATCACCTCTGGTTCTCAACAGGCGCTGGACTTCATTGGGCGCTTGTTCATCAACCGCGGCGACTACATCGCGGTCGAATCTCCCACCTATCTGGGCGCGTTGCAGGCCTGGAATGCCTACGGCGCTCAATATGTAGCCGTACCATCCGATGAACACGGCATGATCGTGGACGAATTGGAAAAGGCCCTGCGGGTGGGACCCAAGTTCATTTACATTCTGCCCAATTTTCAAAACCCCTCTGGCTCCACTCTCAGCCTGGAACGCCGTAAGAAACTGGTCGAATTGGCCGACAAATACGGCGTTCCCATCATAGAGGACGATCCCTACGGTCAACTGCGCTATGAGGGTTCGCATATCCCCTCCGTGATGCAACTCGACAGCCAGTTCCGCGGGCCCAATGGCGGCGTCTATAGCGGCAATGTCATCTACCTCAGCACCTTCTCGAAACTGCTAGCGCCTGGCATCCGCCTGGCATGGGTCATTGCGCCGCCCGAAGTGATCCGCAAACTGGTCATGGCCAAACAGGCTGCCGACCTGCACACAGCCACTTTCAACCAAATCGTCGCTTACGAAGTGGGCAAAGGCGGCTTTCTGGACGAGCATGTCAAGACAATTCGCGCCATCTACAAAGAACGCCGTGACACCATGCTCGAAACCATGAGCGAGATTTTTCCCTCCGAGGTACGTTGGACACGGCCTGAAGGCGGCATGTTCTTGTGGGGTATCCTGCCCGAAAACCTGGACGCAGCCGAAGTGCTAAAGGTCGCCATCCAGAAGAAAGTCGCTTTCGTGCCTGGGTTTGCCTTTCACCCCAACGGCGGGGGCCACAACACCATGCGCCTGAATTTCTCGTATTCCAATCCAGAGGTCATTCGCGAGGGCATTACCCGCTTGGGGCTGACGCTCAAAGAGATGATTCACAACGGTAAGTAACAAGACAAAGCACCATCCCGAAGGTCGAATACCTTCGGGATGGTGCTTGCCAGCGTTCGTTTGGCTGTGGATGGGCGGCTGAGGCGTCTATATTTCCTCGTCGCCGCCTATCTCGGCCAGGTCGGGCAATGCGGCCTCGATGTCTTCCGGTGACTGGCCCTTCTCCAGCCGGTCTACTACTTCGTCGAATTCCGGCGGCAGGTCCTCGCCAAGTTCGCGGCCCATTTTGCGCATCATGCGCCCCAATTCGCGGGGGTTGTCCTCCAACCCTTCCAGAGCAGAGGGGTCGGCCAAATCTTCCAGGCTTTCCAGGCGGTTTTCTTCTGACCTGGCAATGCGCACGCGGGTCAGACGTCGGCGCACGTTGCCGCTGCCGCAGTGAGAGCAGGTCACCCCTCGCGTCCCATATTCGCTGTAAGACAGGAAGACATCGAAACGCTTTTGGCAATCCAGGCAAAAATAATCGTAGGTTGGCATACCCAAATTGTACACAATCCTTGCATAGCCTTCAAGGGATTTGCCCGGAGTTTGGGTTACAATACGTGCATGGCATCTGACCCGGAATATTTCCTTCTTCATCCCCAACCTTTGCTCATCGTCATTTCTGGTCCGTCTGGCGCTGGCAAAGACTCGGTCGTGCAGCGCATGAAAGAACGCGGCCTGCCGTTCCACTTCGTCGTCACCGCCACCACCCGTCCCAGGCGCGAAAACGAAGTGCATGGCCAGGATTACTTCTTTGTTACCAAAGAAGAATTTGCCCGCATGATCGAGAACGACGAATTGTTCGAATACGCTATCGTCTATGGCGACTACAAGGGTAATTCCAAACAGCAGGTGCGCGAGGCCCTGGCCAGCGGCAAGGACGTGATCATGCGATTGGACGTGCAAGGCGCCGAAACGGTCCGCAAACTGGTGCCAGAAGCGCTGCTTATCTTCATCACCGTCGAAAGCGAGCAAGAACTGATCGCCCGCCTCCGACAGCGCCAGACCGAAACGGCCGAGGAACTGGCCCTGCGCATTGCCACGGCCCGCAAAGAACACCAGCGCGTGCAGGCATTCGATTATGTGATTGTCAACCACGAAGGCCGCCTCGATGACACGGTGGACATCGTCCGTGCCATCATCCAGGCCGAGCATCACCGTGTCCGGCACCGCAAGGTGAACTTATGAAACTGCCCCCCGAAGACGTTTATACCCCGCGGCCCGTGCCTCAGCAAGTATCCATTTCTTTGCCGGTCTCTCTCCCGCGCGTTACCTACACCTTGCTAGGCCTGACGGTGTTGGTTTACTTGTTGCAACTGCTCAGCCAGTTTGTCCTGGGATATGACTTGCCAATAGCGTTAGGCGTCAAAGCCAATGACGCCATCCGCGACGGGCAATGGTGGCGTTTCCTCACACCCATGCTGCTGCACGGCTCCATTCTGCACATTGGATTCAACATGTATGCCTTGCTCTCCTTTGGCTCTGGCCTCGAGCGTCACTATGGGCATGGGCGTTTCCTGCTGCTCTACCTGCTGAGCGGTTTTGCAGGCGGGGTCTTCTCCTTTTTGCTTTCCGAGAATTACTCCATCGGCGCTTCGGGTGCGATCTTTGGGCTGATTGGCGCCGAAGGCGTCTTTCTATACCAAAACCGGCAGCTATTCGGCGACCAGGTCAAAGCACAAATCAACAACATCATTGTCATTGCGGCGGTCAACCTGTTCCTGGGCCTGTCCCCTGGCATAGACAACTGGGCGCACATCGGCGGCTTGTTAGGCGGTTTGACCTTTGCCTGGTTTGCCGGCCCTCGCTGGCGCGTGAGCGGCTTATTCCCAAACTTTTCCCTCGAAGACCAGCGCGAACCTCAGCAAATTATCCTGGCTGCCCTCATTGTACTTGTCCTTTTTGGCGCGCTGGCTGCGGTGGGCATGTAATCAGGAGACGCAATGTCTATCTTGAACGCCTTGCTGGGCGCGGCCCTGTTGCTGGCCGGGCGTAAACTATTCTGGCTCTTCGTCGCTGGGGCGGGCTTTATAGCGGGCTTTGGTCTGGCCTCCCGTCTGTTACGTGGCCCCGACTGGTTGACTTTCCTGGTCGGCGTGGGAATTGGCTTGCTGGCGGCGCTCGTGGCCGTCTTTGCTCAGCGATTTGCCTTGATCCTGGCCGGTTTCCTGGCGGGCGGCTACGTGGCCATGTACTTCCTGCCTCTGTTGAACCTGGAGCATGGCTGGCTACCTTGGTTGATTGTCCTGCTAGGCGGCGTCATCGGCGCGGCGTTGGTCGGCGCCCTGCTGGATTGGGCGCTGATCATCCTCTCATCCCTGGCGGGCGCGTCGCTCATTGTCCAGGCTCTCGACTTGCCTCGCGGATTGGGCTTGCTGACCTTTGCATTGTTGACAGCCGTTGGCCTCTCAATACAGGCTCGGGAATTGCAGAAAGAGGAGTGATTTTGGCAAATAAAGAATTGCACAGTGAGCCAAATGCCAACAGCCGGTATTCTTGCCTTACGCCTGCCAACACCGATCGTTTCGTGTAGTGATATAGTGTTACATGGCAAAAACGCGGCTGGATGTACTTCTCGTGGAACGTGGACTGGCCGAATCGCGTGCCAGGGCCCAGGCCCTCATCATGGCCGGGCAGGTACGGGTGGACGGTCAGGTCACGCTCAAGCCTGCTACCGTTATCTCGGCCGCCTCCAGGCTGACGGTCGATTCTGGCCCCCGCTTCGTCTCGCGCGGCGGCGAAAAACTGGACGCCGCTCTTCGAGCCTTTGGCATCCAGGTCCAAGGCCTCATCTGCGCTGACGTAGGCGCCTCCACCGGTGGTTTCACCGACTGCCTCTTGCAACATGGAGCGTCCAGGGTCTATGCTATCGATGTCGGTAAAGGCATCCTGCACTGGAAATTGCGCAACGACCCGCGTGTAATCGTCATGGAAGACACCAACGCCCGATATATTGAGTCCTTGCCAGAGCGGGTTGCTCTCGTAACCATAGATGCCTCCTTCATTTCGTTGAAAATCTTGTTGCCGGTAATCCAGAGATGGTTGCTCCCATCCCCTTCTCCCTCTGAGAGAAGGGCCGGGGGTGATGGCCAACTCTCCTCGCTCTATGGGAGAGGGGCCGGGGGCGAGGGTCAGGGCAGCATCATTGCCCTCATCAAGCCCCAATTCGAAGCCGGGCGCAAGGACGTTTCGCGTGGCCAGGGCGTCATCCGCAGCCCGCACATTCACCGCCAGGTGCTGTTGGACGTGTTGACTTTTGCAGCCCAACGCGGCTTGAACCTCAAAGGCCTGATGCGCTCGCCCATCGTGGGCCCCAAAGGCAACCTCGAATTCCTGGCCTGGCTGGGACAAACGGCTGAACCAAGCGTCCTCGACGACTGCATCGAACAAGTCATCTCTACCCTCGGTTGAATTGAAAACTGCCAATCGCCAATCGCAAATCGAAAATCGCAAATCCCATGTATTGTCCTAAATGCACCACCCTCCTGACCAAGAAATTCTACAAAGGCATGATAGAAGTGGACTATTGTCCGGCCTGTCGCGGTATGTGGCTGGATTTCGATGAACTCGATCGTCTGGAAGATGTGGCTTTCGACCAAGACGAGCGCAAAGGCTCCCTGTTGCACCGGCAATCCGAAACGTCCTATCCCTGCCCACGCTGCCAGGCGCGCTTACAGGAATTTCAATACCGCTTGTATGACTTGAAACTCGAATGCTGCCCTGACCAGCACGGCTTCTGGCTGGATGCAGGCGAAGAGGCGCGGGTTATGGGCATCATGGCGAGCCGCGCCGCCGAGATAAAACGTAAGGTAGATGCCGAGTTCGAATGGCGTGGATTGCTCAAACAAATGCACGCTTTTCTCAAGCAGCGGTAACTGCCCAAGTGTACCGAAGGCGCTGGCGTACTCCTTCAGGGGAGACCATTGTGTGCCTCACTGGCCGTTGCGCTGCCGGATGGAGGAACGCAAAATCCATGCCGTGAAATGGTTGCCAGTTATTTTTCCTCTGTTACAACCGAAGCAGTTTCCGCGCCCAAACACTGTATAGAAACGTGGTCGGGACGCTGAGAAGCGTCACCACGGCGAATTTGACAAAAGGCGGCCAGTCGAAGCCGAGCGCCAGATATTGGAACAAAAGACGACGGGCACGTGAAAAATATAAGCCGCATACTGGCTCTTGGCGAGAATGCTTCCGAAATGGCCCTGCGAGTTGAGATATTCCCGAAACAGCACAGTCAGGCCGATACACATGCCACAACACAGGAACGACTCCCAGATGGGATAGATGATTCCAATTTGAATGTCAGTGAGCCGAAGATAATTCTTGCCGACCAGCGCGTAGAAATACCAAGCGACCGCCAGCGTCAAGCCGATGGATAGCCACACCAGGCCATCCTTTTTGGGGAAGCGTAGAATCCAATTATGGCGATACGCCACAAGTCCGATGACGAAGAAACTCAGGTCACGCGGCACGTCGGCGAAGGCAACCTTGATAAAGCCGAGCAGGTACACCCAGCGGTCTATCGGGAACCAGATCCGCACCAGTGCGCTGATGATGGCCAACAAAAACGCGAAGACGATGATCCGCCCATAGTCAGGAGGGTCGGCTTGCGGCTTAGGTTCGTTGGCAGGTCTGGAGTACATCTGCCAGAGGGCGTAGACCACGCTGAAGATGAGCAGGTGCTCCAGGAACCACAGGTGCGCCGCTTCCAACGGCCAGGCGGGCGCCGAGAAGACGAACAACTGCAAGGGAATCATCATCAACATCCACGACAGCGTCGGGAGTCCCAGGCGCATGGAGCGTTCTTTGATGAACACCTTTGGTCCATATTTGTGCACGGACATGACCGTGAAATAGCCCGCGATCATGAAGAACAGGCTCATGAAGAACGACCGATTGGCGGTGAAGAATGGCCCCAGAACGGGGGCACGCGCGGCTTCCATGATCGGCCATGTCCCGCCCGTCGGCCTGTAGGCCTGACCGACATGATGCGCGATGACCAGCACAATGGTGGCAACGCGCAAGTTGTCCAGGAAGAATAAGCGGTTGTTCGGCATTATCTCAAAGTAACTTTCTGCGCCATCTCCATCACCCTGCGGAGGGCGTCAAGGACCGCCTGCGGCTGGTCGAGGTGGACGGTGTGGCTGCTGTTCTTCGCGAGGATATGCTGGCTGTTGGCAGAAAGCGCGGCCAGTTCCTTTTACAATTCGAACCAAATGTTTGGAGGCTCTCAAGGTCCATTTTGGCGTCGAAGCCGAGCGCCTCGAGCGTGGCGATGTCAATGCTTTGGTCGGCGGTCAGGATGATCAAGGGGGATGTCGCCCAGGCTGCCAAGCGTCCGCGCCTGTCAATCCCACCCCATACATCTGGTCTGGGCCAAGCAGGTCAGGGAAGCGCGGCCGCAGCCTTGTCCGCGCTTCATAGCACAGGTGACAGGCATCGGCGTAGTCCGAAGCGCGCGGGAGATGGTATTCGGTCACGAGCGCGGCGGGTCCGCCCAAAAGGAGAGGTCCGCAAATCGGGTGGGCGTCCGCGTTGTATTCGTCACAGATCTGGGCCAACGGCCGCTCGAACAGGTTGCCAAGCGAGATTCCCTGGCAGATATGCAGATTGCCCAGCGGATCGAGGTGGACGCGGCCGGGATCGCGCAAGTCTTCGTGCGGGCAGGTAGTGAAATCCCCCCAGGGCCGCCGGGAGGCCGCGCGCAGGAGCAGTTTCTCGACCGCCCGTCCGCGAAACATGACGGCCGCCTCCGCGCCGATCTGCCCATGACTGGCGGCGGCTTCTGTCTCTTCGGGCTGCGCCACGCTGATCGTGCCGACCGGGATGCCCAACTGCCTGGCTGCCTGGACGGCATTCTGCGCCTGGACGAGCATCTCCCGGCTGTAGTGGAACAGGTCGCAACTGACCGAGAGGTCGTCCAGTTTGCCGGCCAGCGGCTGGAGCCAGGCCAGGGCATCTGGGACGGTTTGCGCCCAGTAGCCGTTGGTGACGATGCCCACGCTGAAGCCCATTTCGCGGGCGCGTTCGACGCCGCGCACAAGTAGGGCATAGTATAGGAACGGCTCGCCGCCCTCGAAATAGATGGAGTCCACGCCCGCCTGTTGTGCCTGCTTTAAAACGGCCTCGATTTGATGCAAGGTGAACGTGCCGCTTTGCCAGGGACTGCCCCAAACGAAGCAATGGTCGCACTCGAAAGTGCATTGGTAGGTGAGCAAAAGGTGAAGGCCGTTCAGGCGCATGGTACCTCCTTGGGATTTTAACCAACTTCAGGCAGTGCTTTGCTTGAAAGCAAGCCTGGCGGACAGGGCATTCGACAGGATGCAAAGGATAAAAGGAGGGTAACTACTTTGGCAATGTCACATTTTCGCATAACTTTAAGCCCTCACCCTGAGGCCAGGTGGGTCAAGGGTCGGCTGGCGTCACTGTAAATACAGCCAGGGGGCTTTGAACGCCGCGCAGGCCCGCTACATCTACCAGGCGGTCACCGTCGAAGATGCGCACCGACCAGCGGTATTCTCCTGGAGCAAGCGACGAGGGGAGGCTGTATTGGGCTGTGTTCGAGGCGATTTCGCCCGACGTAAAGACCGCTTCCCATTCGCGCTGTCGTTCGGGTTGGAAGGTTGGATCGCTGGTTACGACGACAGAGTCGATGAAAATGGCGTATTGAGGATCTTGTCCATATACACGGCTCAGGCTGATTGGCGTGGATCCGGCTGGCAGTTGGAAGATGCCCAGGTTCTTCCAAATCCATTCGTTGCGCAGGCCGCCGCTTTCGGCAAACTCGACCGTTCGCCCGGCTATCGAAAGGAAGGTGCGCTGGTCGTTGTCTTCGCGCTTGTAATAGCGCACCCATACATGGTAAGCGCCATCCAGCGGCGCGTGGAACTCATACACGGCCGGCTGAGACTGCCAGTCATCTATCAGGAAGCCGATGCCATTGTAATCTTCGGCAAAAGCGGCTTCATTGTGCCAGCCGTTGCCCACGAAGTCGGTTTCTGCCTCCAGCCAGAAGACATCTTCGCGTTTGCGTTCCAGGGTGAGGGCAAAACTGGTGGTGGGTATGCCGTTCGTATCCCAGGCGAAAGCGGGGATAGCAGCCGCAGAAAGCGTTCCACCGTCTTGCGGGGTAAGCGGCTGCGGCGCAGGCGGCTGAAAGCAGACCGGCTGCGCCAGCGCCAGAGGAGAAAACAGGTAGACATCGAAGAAGCGACCGCTATCCGTCCGTGTGGCCTGGGGGTAACAGGTGAGGACGATAGTCAGGATGCGGTCACGCTCTTCGCGGGCTGGGAGGTTGGTCTTGTCAAAGAGGAGGGCCACGTAGGGGGTGTTCCTGTTTTCCCACAGGGCCGACATCAGATTCTGGAACTCGATTTGTCCAAGATGTTCTTCGGCATCCAACCCTTTGCGTTTGGCGTCGGCTACGGCAAACAAGATGACATGACTCTCTGTTTGCAAGGAGTCGTTCATGAAGGGAAGATAGGGCAGCAAAATCAGGTTTGCCTGGCGGGCCGCTTTGGCGGTCAGGTCGGCTAGCTCACGGCGTTTCTGGCGCTCGAGCGGGTCTATCAGCCTGGAGGTGAAAATAACATAGTCATTGGCCAGGATAGCGATGACCAGGAGCGTGAAAATGGGAGCGGCCAGGCGGGTTCGAGGCAGCCAGGCGCGCAGTGCCGCCAGGCAGGTCCACAACCCCAGGGCTCCCCAAATCATCAGGGGGCCTGTAGCCGTGAACAGCACTCTCGGCCAAACCGAGCCAAGCAGGATGGGGCCAGGCAGGACTTCCAGAAAATACCAGAGCAAGAGGAAGGCGTAGTGCCACCGCCTAAGGTTCCAAAGCGTGTAGATGAACCCGATCACAACGAAGGGAAGAAGGAATGGATTGACCAGCGGCCCGGCCCAGTTGATGAGCGAATCCGTCCATGTCACTTTGTAAAAGGTGGTTTGCAGGAGGAAACCGGCATTCCTGAGCGCAAAGCCAAACATTCCACCCAGGCCGGTCTGGCCGCCAGAACTGACCAATTCTGTAAAATGATGCGCTTGCTCTGCAAACAAGTAATCATGAATGTAAACCACATAGGCCAGAACCGCTGGCCAAAGCGCCAGGCCGATGTGGATGGCCCAATCACGGATGGCGGTTTTTCTCTTGGCGATTTCGTACACGGCCATGCCCAGCAGGTATGCCAGGACAATCGGCGGGGTGGGGTAAAACGTTTCGTAGACCAGCATTCCCAGCGCCAGCAAGACGCCGGTTAACTGAAATTGCCAGGCTTTCCGTCCGCGCAGCGCCAGGAAAAGGGCGCAGAGAGCAGCCATCATCCACGGTTCGGTGGGCGTATCGTGCAGGGCCTGGTGGGAGAGGTTCAATTCGATGAACGAGAAGCCGTACAGGAAAGCAGATAACAGGGACGTAGCTGGGCTGCGGGTGATTGCGCGCGCGATGAAGTACAACAACATGACGGAAATGAGGCTGCCAAGCGCGCTTTCGATGCGCGCGGAGAGGAAGTTCAACCCAAATATGCGCAGGAAAAAGGAGCGTACCCAGAAGACCACCGGCAGATGGGTAAAATGCTTGATATGAAATTCGCCATACTCCAGGCGCAGGATGGCCGAATACCAACTTTGCACCGTCCATTTGGTCTCATCGGCTTCCAGGCCATAGACCCGATACGACAGGTCGTAGAAACGGGTGATGAGCATGACCAGGAAGAGCAAGGTGATGGCAATGACCTCGGCTCTCTGGTTCAATTGCACCTGACGGGAAAAAATGTTACGCCATTTGTGGTTGATCATCCCCCAGCCGATCAAGCCTGCCATACTTCCCATGTAGAACAACGCGCCGGCGAGGAAGATGCCGTTGTAAACCAACACTTGACCGATGACCGCTGCCAGGACAGATAGAGCCAGCAGGTTGGCGTTTGGAATGCGCAAAGGAGGCAGGGAAAGCGTCACAGCCTTGTCTCCATCGCCGGCGCGCATGAAGGTCAGGCGGGGCAGGCTAATCTTGATATACAGGTCTCGGCCCGCCTGGGTAGCGACCAGGCGAGTCTGGATGCGGAAACGGGGTTGGGGCTCTGGCTGCTCGGCCGGCAGCATCTCCTCTAAGGCCCATTCCGGCGGTTCGGACGGTGCTTCTTCCGCCGCTTCGGCGCCGGCGCGCAAGATTTCTTCCCATTCGTAATCTGGCGGTTCGACCTGCGCCTCGGCCAACGGCGGGGCCGTGAACCATTCGACGAAACGTTTCAAGGGGGCAGGCAGTTTGAAATGCCAGGAGGCCGGCAGGAAAATCGTCAATCCCGCCAGCGCCAGGAGAAGAGTAAATAACGTCAACAAAGAAGGATGCAGGTAGGAATCTGCCAATATCCTGTCCAGCCGTTTGTCCCGCTCGAAGGTAAAAGGCGTGTTCATGCCGGCTGCCAGCACGGGGGTGTAGTTAGTGCTGTAAAAAGTTTTCTTGCTGAAACGCTCGCCCCATTGAGCCTGCAAAGCGGCCCATAGTTCCTCTTTGATATGCGGGGGGAAGAGCGCCACGCTGGGCCGGTCTGCGGGCAGCGTGCGCGCGCCGGACAAAATCTCTTCTGCGGCAATTGGTGCGAACACCACCGTCTTGCGGAAGGGGGTCGTCAAATAAGGCATGTACTCGGCCTCGGCTGGGTCGGTGTAGATGTAGTACAGTGTCTCACCTTTGGACTCCAGGCCTGTCCACAGAACGACCTGATCGGGGTGCGGGCGATAGGCGGGCGGCATTTTGATGAAATAGTCGTACAGCCCGCCCAAGGCCACCAGTCCAAGCACAAAGGCCAACAGAATGTTCCTGCTTCTTTCCAGTTTTTTGCGCATGGCGGCGATACCATAGGCAAGTATCTGGACGCCCATAGCGGTCAACAAGGCTAACGCCGGGATGAGGGCCACCATGTGGGTGTGACGCGGCGGCACGGTGTTCAAGACGCTCAGTCCCAGCGCGTTGACAAAGAACCACAGCAAGATAAGTTGATTGCGCGGCTGCTTGAAATGCCAGATAGACCACGCCAGGCCCATCGAATAGAACAAGGCGCCGACCGAGCCGGCCAGGGGGTAAGCAATGTAATGTTCCGAAATCAGCCAAGGCTTTTGGAAGGCCAGCATAGTGCGGATGAAGCCGCGCGCCAACAGTTCCAGGTAGATGCGGGGATGATAGAAAAGTTGATTGTGGTTGATTTCGAAGGGCGGCGCAACGGCATACAATTCCTCTTCACTGTAGAATTGCAAGCCGTTGAAAGTGTTGAAGAAGACGCTCTCGAAGGTCTTGAAAGTAAGCGCGGTGGGGTCGTGATATGCGCCATACACGATGTGCGGCGTTACCAACAAGATTGTGCCGAGCAGCAGCAACGCCAAGGCCAGGGCAACTTCATGGAACTTGAGCCGGCGGGCTGCCCATTGCAGGAAAATGAACCCCAACGCAATGAACAGCGCCATCCTTGCTCCAAAGTAAACGTAGAAACCCAACCCGGCAGCGCAGCCGGCCAGGTACAGATACAGGCTGCTCCTACGGTCCAGGCCTGCGGATAGCCAATAGAGTACCAGGGCTGTGACGAACAAAGCCTGGATGTTGTTGTAGCCCAGCCGCGAGAAAGCGATGAAATACGGGCTGGTCACCAGGACGGTACAGGCGGCAATAGCGGTCTGACGGTTGAACAGGGAGCGCGTCAGAAGGTACAGAGGCGGCACGGTCAGCAAGCCGATGAGCGTAGAACTGAGCCGCCAGCCCCATAAACTGACGCCAAACAGGCGCATGATCCAGGCCGGCAGGATAGAACTGAATACGGGGAACGTATAGACGCCCACTGCAAATACCGAAGGCTTGAAATCTCCAACGGCGATATCGCGGGCAATGCCCCAAAAATTGCCTTCGTCGCCGATCAAGCCGTCGGGGAGGCCTTGCAAGCGGAACGCGCCGATGACCAGGCCGCCAAACAGCAAGCCGAGCATCCACAGCAGGTCTGGGCGGCCGACCTGCGGCGAAAGGGCGATGTTCCGCTGGCGGTCCCACAGCGCCAGCGGGATGGCTACCAGCGTCAGGCTGGCGAGCCAGAGAGGTACAAGCAAGAAGCGCAGCGAATCCGAATTGATGCGCAACAACAGGACGATGAACGTGACGCCGGCCAACAGCAGCCAGGGCCAGAAGGAGAGCAGTTGGCGTAGTTGGAGGGGAGGATGTTCCTGCCCTTCTCTTTCGCGCGGCAGAAGAGGAATACCCCACAGCGCCAGCGCCAGCAAGATGCCGCCCAGCAACATCAATGGCAGGCCATACAAGACATTGTCTATGCTGGGGATGGCCAGATGAATTTCAGTCGTCAGCCAGATGCCCAACGCGAGCGGCGGACGAGGCGGGAGCGTATCTAGACTCACCCACGCCTGTCCGCTGACCATCAGAATCAGGCCAATCACCCCGGCCAACCAGCGGCGTTTGAGCCAGGTGATTTTTTTCCAGAGCGTTGTGTCGGTCATATAGGTCTTTGGGCAATGCGTCGGTAGTGGTGACTTCAGTCGCTTTTTCGGCAGACGACTGAAGTCGTTACTACGAAATTCAAGTCTATTTCAGTCCCAATTCTGTGCGGCTAATGACCAGACGCTGGATCTCGCTGGTGCCTTCGTAGATTTCGGTAATCTTGGCGTCGCGGAAGTAACGCTCGACCGGATATTCCTTGCTGTAACCGATGCCGCCGTGAATCTGGACGGCGGCATGGGCGCAGAACATAGCCGTTTCGGAGGCAAACAGTTTCGCGGTCGAGGATTGAAGCGTGAAGCGTTCGCCGGTCGTCTTGGCCCGCTCTTTGGCGATGGCAGCGTTGTAAATCAGCAGGCGGGAGGCTTCGATGCGCGTCTTCATGTCGGCTAACTTGAAAGAAATGCCCTGGAATTCGCCGATTTTCTGGCCGAAGGCCTCGCGTTCACGGGCATACGCCAGCGAAGCCTCATAAGCGGCCTCGGCAATGCCCAATGCCTGCGCCGCAATGCCGATGCGCCCTACATCCAACACGGTCATAGCAATCTTGAAGCCATCCCCTTCTTCGCCCAGACGATTTTCGACCGGCACGCGGCAATCCTCGAAGACCAGTTCGCTGGTGGCCGAAGCGCGGATGCCCAATTTAGGTTCTTTCTTGCCACGCACGAAGCCGGGCGTGTTGGCTTCGACGATGAAGGCACTGATACCCTTTTGCTTCTTGGCTGGATCGGTCATCATGAAGACGACCACATAATCGGCCACCGGTCCGCTCGTGACCCAGGACTTGCGTCCGTTCAAGATGTAGTAGTTGCCGTCGCGAACCGCGCGCGTGCGCATCGAGCCGGCGTCCGAACCGGACATCGGCTCAGTCAGCGAGTATGCGCCGATGCTACGACCGGTTGCGATAGGCGGCAGGAACTTCTTCTTCTGTTCCTCCGTCCCGAATTTGAGAATGCCGTGACAATAGAGAGAATTGTTGACCGACATGATGACGCCATGCGCTGCATCTACTTTGGAGATTTCCTTCAGCGCCAGGACGTAGGCCAACGCATCCATGCCTGCGCCGCCATAGGCTTCGGGGACTTCGATGCCCATGAACCCCATTGCGCCCATCTTCTGGATGGTCTTGTGTGGAAATTCGCCGCTTTCGTCGAATTCAGCCGCGATGGGAGCGATTTCTTTTTGGGCGAAATCGCGGGCAGTGTCTCGAATCATCTTGTGTTCGTCGGTCAAAGGGAACAAGGCAAGATCGCTCATCTCATCCTCCAGGCAATGTGATGGGACGAATTATACTCGTATGTCGCCCCTCTCCGCGCATAGCAAATTCAGGTTAATTTGGTAACTTGCTGGAGTCGTCACTGTGAAATATTCATCTCAAGCAAACCGGCAGCCTCCAGGGTTTCATCAGCCCACTCTTTGGCCTGGAGTGAAAGAAGGACTCTCTGGTAAACGTCGGCGCTGGCCCACGCTTTTTGCCAAAGGGTGATGAAACGTTGTATCTGGACTAAGCGAGCGGCCGTTTCTGGTTCAGCCTCAGCGGCACTCCATTCAATCAGGTATTTGGCCTCCTCCAGATGCCGAGCAACAATAGCAGGATCATCAGCATGTCGGGCGCTGGAGGAAATGCGCGCCAGGGTGGCCTCCAGGCTGCCCAGTTGCACAGGTAAGGGATCGCGCAAAAAACGTTCACGCAACTTATCCTTGTTCTTCATTCCACACCTCCCAGAATTCGACGGGCGATGGCAGCGACCTGAGCGCGCAGCGTTTCGTCCTGGATGACGATGCTGCGATTACCTTGACGTGGCCTGATGTTGATCAATGCCTCGAATTCTATCGTTTGTGTAGAGGGGTCAATTTGCGCCCCACAGGTCATCTTGCTCGCTACCATCCTCAAGCAGGGCTTGTTCACAATCGGCGTGCATTTCACCGCCTCCGGCCAGGATTTGACGGCGAATATCCACTACGATTTTGATCATTATTTCGTATTCCTGGAGCATCTCCTGGATATGTTGCCGGGTAGCCTTTTCACGGAGCAAGTGTATCATCTGGGCATCTCCCTACAAGTTGGTTCCACATGATGAGCGTTGCAATTATACTTCCCCTCTTTTCACCGAAGAAGAATCGGGTTAGCCTGGATACACCCATGTCTCGATCTTAGCCTTCAAGGCGTTGGAGAAGCGCGCCAGGTCTGGCATGGAGGCGGTATGAAACAGGTGTGACGCGCATTTGCAGTCGCTGCAGCCGAAGCCCTGAACAGGCGACAGGTCGCCCATGTTGGACAGGATTTCAGCCCAGGCGTGTTCGCGCGGGACAGGGTCATGCGTGTACCATGCGTCCCAGGGAGTGGTCATGGCGCGCAGATAATCAATGTGCCAGCGCAGGGACTTTTCGACGCGGCAATGACGCAACACCCGCGCCCGCACGCCGCCCGGCCCAAAGGCGCTGCCCACGTAGAGGTAGTAACCGGCTTCTAATGCAATTTTGCGCCGGCGCCCTATTTGAAGGTTGACTCTGGCTTCGTTTTGGAGCAAGAGAATGTAAGTGCCAGGCTCGGCGTTCACTTTACCTTTCCCACTGGCGCCACATAGACCACAAATTCATCCTCTCCATCTACGCCCACCAAAGCGTCCATCTTATCCTGGTCATAGGCATCCACGGCGCAGGTTCCGGCCCCTATGGCGCCGCAGGCCAGGTACAGGTTCTGGCACACATGACCGGCGTCCATGGCGATCATCTTGTGCGCTACCAGACCGTAACGCCATTCGGCCCGATACGGGATGGTCGTCCACACGAAGACCACGGCGGCATTCCCCACGAATTGTTGCCCCCGACAGCCTTCGACGACTTTTTCCGGCAGGCCGGCTACGGGTCGAACGCACATTAACTTATGCTCTATGGGCAGGTAACGATACAAGCCACATGGCAGGCCCTCCACCCGCGCCACAAACAAGTAAGTTTCGAAGGAGTGACGCGCTCCGCCAGACGGCACGGTGCGCTTGGTATACTTGCCGTTCTCCGATACTTCCCGTATACCCTGCGTCGCCCAGAGTACGAAAGATAATTCTTCCAGGGTCAGGGCTGCCTCAGTGTACGACCTGTGGCTTACGCGCGAGCGGATGACCTCGATGAGCGGGGCTTGTCCTACCCGTAGGTCCTTTGGCGCAATCAGGGAGATGAGTTCTGCATCGGGAGGATATGGTTTTTGCACTGGCGGAGGCGGCGCATTTCTGCGCTGGTCGGTTCGTTCATTTGCAAATCGGTCCCAGCGGTAGGCTTTGAGGAATTCTCGTTGTTGTTTCAGCATGTTTTATGCTCCTTGTAGAGACAGGTCGAAGACTTGTGTGGCGCATTGTGGGGCAAATCTCCGATTTGCCGATTTTCGCAAGTCAGAGACCTATCTATTACCCACAAGTAGGGCAAATTGGGAATTTGCCG